>RCNJ01000181.1_pt1 | contig 45796 bp, 49 predicted proteins | sample 2041171 | NCBI WGS metagenome assembly RCNJ01 (sample SAMN09708213, study PRJNA481090) | feces metagenome | biome: feces | host: Pygoscelis adeliae | place: Antarctica: Rookery Lake | collected 2010-03-01 | reverse complement strand
AAAGCTGGCTAGCAAAGTGTTAACCCACGCGTGAAAGTAGACTTGCTCGGTGTGAGATTACGGTTGGCGAAGGGTCGTGGCACGATGATGACCTTTGAGAAACTTGACACTTTTGAAAGCTTTCATGCTATTTTGTGCGTATCTGTGCGGTAAGTATGCGGCTGAAACCAGGAGATAATAGCTTACTTCCTTTTTCTCGAGAAGGTAGCTCGAACACGGAAAGTACACTTCATATCTTTGCATCTTAAGATGAGCCGGTTGTTATCCGTCTTATAGACGGCAGAAGATAAATGGCGACCTAAGAGGTAGGTCGTGATAGCATTTTTAGCTTTTGCCATCGATTCGAACAATTGCCCAACAGAAATCATGATTGCGTGGGTTGTAAATAGCTCTTTAATATTGTGCTAACGTTTCTAAAATACAGCAATTCTCCGGCGGAAAATATTTTAAAGGGTGGCAGCCGAGTCAATATATCCAGAAAAGGTGGCAGTTCTGTCATTCGCCCTAGACCTTAACTCGTCTCGGGATTATTTTGGGATGTAAGATTCCTCAACGTCAAGCCTCTGTCCTGTCTCAGGCCAGAGCGTCGTGTTGGTTTCCCATGCGTCAATGATACTGCTTTCGCATTGCCATTCGTCGTGTGATGTCTTGCCTAAATGGCGGACCTTTCGCAATGCCTCCTCAAGTTATGGCTGTTGTCATTTTCCAAACAGCCCGTCAAGCAGCCTTCATAATATCTCGTATGTTTATGGAGGATCTCAGCCCAAAGATGACACTTGACAATACTTGAGATTACGTGAATTCCCTGTAAAGTGGTTAGTTAATCGGATGTAAGACACTAGAAATGGCATAGTGCATACTGCGTGATCGATCACCGACTTCTTTATAATCTCTGCTGTTTTGCTTCGCTCAAACGCTTTTATGTCAACGCTGGTGCTTGCAGAGCTCGATGTGGACCTTTCCCACTTATATGATGCTCTACAAACGAGGGCCGCTATTAAAGGCCGCTGTTAGAATCATGGCGTAAAACAGGCAAGCGTTATTGATGCATGTGTGACATCGGACACTATCGTCCATCTGCTATTGGATGCCTTGTCTTACCAGGCACGCACTCCTGATGAAGCATTTCGTGGCGTGAGGGGGTTCAGCTTCTGCCTTGGCCGCATGTGGGCTAAAAAAGTCAAGACTAGTTGGGCCAATTCACATTCCACGCATGTGCAAGCTAGAAAGCTAAATAGGAAATTATCCCCTAAATATGTTCTGGCTGCAACATATCCATGCGGCCCAATCATGGTGTCTGCCACTATGGACATGTCAGTCGTGCGTGAAGGAAGCTGCAAACGAAACGAAGCGCGGAGGCGAGACATAGCCGCGCTATTTTAGAAACGACGAAGAGGTCGAAGGAACATGATGTACATAACCCAATACTTTCGAGAGGCTAAACTCACAGAGACTTCTTCGTATTCGTCCAATATTGACTGATGACGCTCGCCAATCGCTTCTGAAGACAAACAAAGACTCGGAGACAGGAAGGTGGCGCGAAAGTACAGCATCAACTAAGTGCTTAGTCGTGATCCTGAGCCCATCTCACGAGACGATGAAAGGTGTTGAATTATGGAAACAGCGCGAACGTGGTATGCGACATGGAAGAATGTGGCTGTTGCCACTCCTTTGTTCGCATGACGCTGCCACTACGGCGGCGGGAGAAGCCAAGTGTTATGCTCACTGATGGCGTATCTCGAGACCAAAGCAAACTGATCAGTGCCTTGACCCGAAAAAAGACCCGAAAAAAGAGCTTCATAGCTCTTTGCCATGAGCGATAACACTGCTGAGTAGAAGCCCAAGAAACCCTAGCATTATGCCCTGTCAAGCCGATATAGCCATCATACCCTATGTACCGGAAGGCAAGTCGCCAAGAACCAACACTGAGCCCAGCGACATGTCTTCGTCCCGTTCGCGGCGTCTATCTTCCGAGTTCCCTAGTCGTTGGATATCATATTTTGACGGCCAAACTTATGCGCAACCGACAATCGGGAGAGATGGAGTGCTTCAAGGCGGCATTATCGCAATACCCCGTAGAGCGCCATAGTCGGCGCGCTACATGTAAACTGATCTTCCAGGACAATACCGACAATTCTCGAGCACACGGCATTAGCCGCGCTCCCATACTTGCGCAACCCGCTTAGCGCTCAGACAAACCACCAGCCAGCAAAATCACGACACGACTGCAGCGGAGCAGGGCATCAGCAGTTCCATTGGTGGAGGATGTGGTTGTGGTGGAAGATGATATAGAGATAGTATTGTGATTGGTTTGGAATTGGAAGTTAAGCGCCGAGGATAATGTGGGCTAATTTTAGCTCTGGCGCACCCACTGCCGTGCGCCAACCACGATCGAGCATTTTAGGCGCCCACGCTAGACCAATCAAACTTGCCGCGACGCAACCACAAGCATCAACCACATCCGAGATAGTGCAGCAAAATGTCGAAGTCGAAAACAACTGCCAGCCAGTAGGAAGTTGTGAACCATTATACTTCTTGACGGCTCACAGATTAAGCCACTAACAAAAGCCAGCGGGGTTGGAGCTCGAAGCTTGACCTCGCCAGCAGCGCGTTGGTTACCCAAAGCCGGAAAATACTGAGGCTCTGGTAAAGCTCCCTGGGCTCTGAATGGCTGGAGCAGCGCTGTTCTTCAATTTACTGCCGCCTTTATCACTTGTCACTTGCATTGAGCTTAACAGCGATGACATTGGTGCTAATTTTGGGTCATCTCTTCTGCGGCCAGGCAGCAACTTTGAAACCGCGCGAGAAGATGATCAAACGCCATCATTCAGGTAAAACAGCAAGGTAGCTATTTTGAAACTTCACTGTCTGCGCACCGCATTTACTTTGCCACACCTGTTCTGCATTCTTCCCCTCCTTTGTGCTCCGTGATAGGTCGAGTCCTCGTCGCCAACTCTGTTTTCGCCTCGATTAACGCCAAGGGCGGCCGCGTGGCTATAGCACTCGCCCACACGACGCATTAAGCCCAGATCATTATTCGAACGAGCGCATCATCGTAAGCACCTATACCCAGGAATTTTGACGCGCCCGCATTCGATGCATCGACCAACCATGGTTCTCGAAGTTCGACGTCTCCCACAATCTCCTCGCACCTCAAGCGCCGACGTCCTTGCTCCATCTTTTGGACGCCTTTCTCCAGGTCGACCTCCAGATGACCGTGCGGAATGCCACAACAAGGTCTTGTGCACACACCCACAACCGTATAATACTCCATCAGACTCCCATTCTTTATTTCTCGTTCTTACCTCCAGGAATTCTCGTCACGCTACCTGAAGGTGTCTTGCAGTCTTGCCTCAAGGTCATTCTCTCGTTTATCTCTACCTTACCTCTACATCGTCCTCAACCACCCTCATATTCCTTACACAAGACACCGATATGGCTGCTACGACAAGCTCACGGCCGAAGCTGGCTCAGCTCAAAACACCTCTCACATCCACGTTCCCATCGACTTTCCCATCAGAACTCTCTGCCCTCTCAGCAAGGACACCACTCTCCGCCTTCCCAGACTTCGGTCGCATCAAAGAAGAAGAAGGCATCAAGACACCCATCGTCCCACCATCCGCATACACGGACTTCCTCAAATCCATGACACCAGCCGTCGAGTCCTTCCCCAGCCGACCATTCACAAACGAGCGCCACGCCAGCGACGCTTCGATATCCACGATCTCTTCAACCACCACCGACAACTCCGATACCTCTTCACGATCAGTCTCGCCGTCGTCAGCACCAATACAAGCAGAGCCATCGCCCTCGACGACATCACCAATGACGGACGGTAGCGGCGCGTGCTCATGCTCCGGCGCCTCCATAAAATCACCACCCTCCTCCGCCGCCGTGCCATCATTCATATACCCCACGTCCGCGCCCCTCTCCACAAACGGCCGCATGCCAGGCCGGCTTTCGATCCCACCCACGCCCGCATCCTCCCGACAGACACTTCTGAGCCCCCTTACAATAACTACACCTATGTCTGCAACATGCCCAATGAGCGCGTGTAGCAGCGCGATAAGGAGCCCTCTCAGCGCGAGGCCGAGATTTGATTGGGATCCTCAGTCAGCGAGGAATTGGGATGTTATTAGTCCGAAGGCAGCAGGGGTGAGACACGTGAGGGAGACGCTGAGGAGAACGGTTACGTATCGGACGCAGGGGACGCCGGTGATGAGTCCGGCGCCGAAAGGGAAGAGGAGGAAGGTTGTTAAGGGTGAGGGGAGGTTGAGGGTGAGGGAGGTTAAGGAGGAGAAGGAGCTCAGTGTTACTGAGGAGTAGGTGAGGTCGAGTGAGGAGGCGGCGATAAGCTTGGCGGCTGACCGGTTATGGTCCAAGATGTGGACAGCTGTTGGTGAATGGACATCGTCACTGGCTTGCGCATACATATACGAGAACACGATACTAGGAGTAGCTGATTGAGCTTTGGCTGGAAGCATTTCCGGCGTTCGGCAGGCACAAGTTGGAAGGGGGACAGTATTGGCGTTACAAAACGCTTTGGCGCTCAGCGTCAACCGGGCCGGGATTTGAAGGGAAGGGGGACGGATTTGCACATTTTGGGTTATACCATCGTTGACATATTTATATGAGTTTCATGAATAAATAAGCTACACATCTCATCAGTCTTAACCACATCTTGTGTACATGATTGTGCTTCCCCTTGAAACGTGATAGCGTAATCAACTAGGTGTGGATAGTACGCGTCAGGGTCACATCTCAGCCGTTCTGCAGCCATAATCAAACCCCAGTTCAGCCGCACCGGTTACAAACCGGTTAATTGCCCCTTCATTTCTCATTGTTGTCTTCTACCACAAACCAATTTTTTTCACTCATACTATTGCTGACCGATTGGCAATTGAAGATTGAATGGATTAGGGTAGAAAAATGGAGCGCAAAAGACATCTTTCGCGGTCCGCATCTGAGCCTCCTTGCAAGCGCACGGCGGGCGATACCAAGTGGCAGATGTCCAAACGACCACTTGAATTCTCAACCACCGATGAGCTTAGGGGTATGAGAATGTCAAGTCCTAACATGGCACTGTACCACGGCGCTTACATAAGTTATCCCGATCACACTTAAAAACACGGCGAGGGAGGCCTTTAGCCGAGCCAACCATGTTAAGCAAGCCTTGACACCTTTACCTATATGTAAGCAAAGTATCACGTCTAAAGGTAACTCGTCGTAATTCAAGAGGATCAAACGTCCCTCAGATAATCGACTCGTGCTCACGAAAATCCGATTCGATTCGCGACTCGTCGAACGCTGCTCATGTACTTGCTATGGGTGGAAGATATGTTTGAGGATGCCAAGGAGAACCATGACAAAGTGGCTATGAGGTTCTGTAGGGGCCTCTGCAAGGCTGTACGCTTCGATTATGAGGCGGTGGACAAGGTGGGGGTTAGTAATTTTGGTACGACAAGGAAGACTCGGATGTTCGAGACCTCGCTCCTGATCCTTCGTATGACAACTCCAACCGGTTCCCTGATCATTCAATCTGATTCATTGAGAAGCAGCAGTTGTCTCAAATATGAGTGTTATTAGTCGTCATCTTTGTCGCTCAAAACGTGTTTATATGCCCGATGTGCCACAAATTCATGACGTGCCCAAAATCCATCCATTGCTGCAAGCCAAAAATGCCTTCATGAACCAAAAAAATAACATCACGCCTCGCCCATGTCTTAAATGCTGGCATCAAGGCCTTCCTCTCCTCTCATCAATACTCTCCAACCCCCAACTCCTAGCAGTCTTCTTTTCCGGCGTCCTCTCAACACCCGTCTTGGCCCTCGCAATAGCCTTGACCTCGTCCGGAAGACTATTATGGCTACTCATCCGGCTAGCCGTAGCCCCAAACGCATTCTCAAACCTCCCATTCCTGCGATCTATACTGTTTGGTGGCGCATCATCCAGACTCCTCCCCCTTTGCATCATCGTTTCTGGCTTTTGAGGTGGTAGGGTGTCGAAGTCGTCAGGAGCCCGACGCTTCATCGATGCAGATGACGAAGGAGGAGTGGAGCGGGCAACGTCTTGCTTTGCTACCAGGCCTGCGAGCATGGATGTTACTCCACTACCACCTGTACTTGATCTTTGCTGTGGCCTCGGTGATCCACGATTCACTGCTGGTGACGCCGTCCGACTCTGCTGTCTATCCATCCCCTTACCAGCCATCGTCGATGTCACCGGCCTAGAGGTCGCCGCTGCTGGAGCACCTGAGATTGGTGCGGCGGCACGAGCAGCATGTCTATCGGCTACAGCCGTCACGGGCCTCATACTCCTCATCTCCACGGCCTTTTTCTGTGCCCTTGTTCCTGCTGGGGCTTGTACTCCTCTTGATCCTGTCAGGACAGGAGGACGTGGAGGTCTTGCGTCGAAGGCGGAGGCTTCTCTCGCAAGTGGCGGTGGTGGTGGCCTACTTGTGTTCATGACGGCAGGCGGCGGCTTAGGTAGAGACTTCTTGGCGGTGTAGAAGATGTCTACCTTCTTTCTTGGTAGAGGCGGCGCTGAAGGCTTCGCGGCCCCCGTGGTTGGAGATGTAGGTTTACGAACTATACCAGAACGAGCTAATCTAACGCGTGGCTGGGAGGTCTTGGGAGAAGTGGGTTCATCGCCAAAGAGGTCGTCGATATCTGCCGAGTCGTCTCTTTGCTGTCTTGATGGTGGATTTCGCCTCTTGCTGTCTGCCTCCCTTGCCTCCGATCCTCCTTTTGACGCCTTTGCAGCTTGAATCTGAGCAATTCGTCTACCCATTGCTTGTTTTGCGTTCCTCTCCAGTGCGTCCTTCGCCTGCTTCGCCTCCTTCTCCAGTACTTCGTTCGCCGCCTCAGCCTTTGCAGCTTTCGCAGCCTTAATTTGTGCAATGCGAGCTTCAATTGGGTCTTCTTTGTTTTCAACATCCCAGCCAGGAGAAGCAGGCAGAGAACGCTCCTTCGCCATCCTCTCTTGAGCATGCTGTGCCACTAAACTAGCCGGAGGACGATGTATTTGTGACCTTACGGTAGCCATGGCTTGCGTCCTCAACTGAATCATCTTTCCTGTCTCTCTCCTTGCTTTCTCCACCGCATTCCTGGGCTTTGGTTCGTTTGCATGACCACCGTAGTTGCGGCGACTGAGCGGTATTCCAGCATTGGCAACCATTCGTGGATCTCTTGGTAGCTTTGGAAGTGACATGGCCGAAACCTTTATACTTTGGTCCTTGTGCATGGCGGCACCATATGTGTTTCTCAGCGCTGCTTGGGCCTGTATTTCCTTCTCCCTCGCATTCTGCTTATAGCGAAGGTAGACCTGGCGCCAATCGCCAATCTTGTACTTGAATCCCTTCTCATAATGTCCGTCCTCTGGCTCATAATGCTTATCCTTGATCATCTTCTCTCCATCCTGGATATCTCTCTTGATGAAGCGTATCCAAAGCTCAGCATCTTCTCCAATGATTTGTGGACTGTTCTGCTCGATGAGGTGGAGTTGTGCTGCGGTTTTGACGGAGGCGAGGATTGGGCGCCAGAGATAATACTCTCTGTCACCGACGGTGTCAAGGTTGTCTACAACTGAGTTTTTACAGCTTGCGCGGATGACCATTGCCCGGAGAGATTTTGGGTCACAGTCGAGCTCGACCTTGACGGCTTCGAATGGTCGTATCGACATGTTGAGTGATTTTGAAGTGAGATTGTCTTTCGTATGTGGTGGGTTGTTTTTGTTCGTCTAATACGGTACCAGGCGTATCTCAAAGCTATAGTGTTTGTTTCGTGGAATAGACTGTAATATGGTCTATATCAAGCTTTGTCTAGTGAATGAACGTGTAGAGATCTGCTGGATCGAGTCTCAAGTGTCTTCGCTGTCTAAATCGTGAAGAAAGAAAAGAGGACAGGTGTCACTCTATAATTATTTATGTATATATAGTTATCAAAGAGTTGTCACAATGAGAGTGAAAGCTCATTAGACTTGAGGGTATTATGACTGAAAGTCAAAGAGATGCCGTCGTCTTTATGGACTTGTGATCCCCGACCAAGATTCAGACGAGGCTGAGGCCGTAACCATTGTGGTCACCATCCCGCATTTCAGCCTCGCGCCAAATCTTGGCGCGACCAGCTCCATAGTTATCAGCCTTGCAGCTTTGTTACCTTCGCGGTTCATCAACACCACAACTTTACCTCAACATCAAAGCTAAGTTTCACTTCACCACAACACAAGCCTGATCCAGAAGCTGTATCGAAAACTGCTTGTTACCGGTAGACCGATCATAGACAATACTTGCCATTGCAACGCGCACAACAGCCACAATGTCCAACTTCTCCATCCTCGACACAAACGAGGAAGAATCTCTCCACAAAACCCGCCTCCTCTCCGTCGAAGAAAAGCACTTCAAGCGCATCACCAAGCGACTTCTCACCCCAAACACCTTCGTCACCGTCTCCCAAGCCCCAACACCACCGCCCGATGCCACCTCCGCCGATAATGCCTCCGAGGACGCGCAGAGGGCCCAGCTCGAAGCGCGTCGCCGGTTCCACGATGAGATGTTGTTAGACTTTGTCGCTTTCGATAGTAGTATTGCGCGCATACAGTTTCTGCACAATTCGAATAGGGAGGAGAGGATGAGGTACAAGGAAGATAAGGGGAGGATTTTGAGAGCAGCGCAGAATGTGAGGGATAATACGGCGACACTGAGAGGAGAGTTGGAAGACGCGAAGGCGGAGATGAAGAGGAAAAAGGAGTTAGATAGGCTGGCGGAGAAGATTACGAATCATCGTGCGTTGAAGAGTAGGGAGGAGCAGAGACAGAGTATTGCGAAGTTGGAGGAAGAGTGTAGGGAGCTTGAGAGGGAGAAGGAGCAGTATGGTGTTACGTGGGCTGAGAGACGGGAACAGTTCGGCCGCATAATCGAGGAGGGTGTGCGGCTCAGAAGGTTGATCAGAGATGAGAAGGAGGAGGTTGAGCGCAGAGAGGGTATGGCTGAGGATGCAGATGCGGAAGATGATGCAAGCAAGGGCGGTGCGACACCGAAGCATGTGTCGTCTGACGGAGGCGCAACACCAAGACCAGACGGCGGCCTAGATCCGGAGGCAAGCTCGTCATCGTCAAAGCTCAAGCCAAGATCATCGAGGCTGAGGTCGAGAGCAGGAAGCCGTGCGACAAGCACAGTAGGCAGCAAGGTGGGCAGCAGAGCCGGCTCCAGAGCAGGAAGCCGACCACCATCGCCAACAGGATCCGAAAGGCGACTTGCTGATATCCAACAGAGCGATGCGATGATGGCGGACGCGCAGGCTGATACACCGATGGCCGATGAATCAGCTGAGGAGGGAGAGGAGTTTGAGGGCGAGGCGGAGATACCACAAGTCCATGTCAGAGAACCAAGTGCGGGCGCAGGAGATTCCGGAGCGCCGGCAGACGTGGATAAGATGGATACCACCTGAACTCAGGCATATTGGACGCAACAAATAGAGCTTGTTTGAGATAGAGGATGGATGATACCCATACTACTACCCCGTCCCTTCTCTGCACACTAGATATGCTCACTGACAGCCATCTCACTAGCTTCGCCTTTTGTCGAGCATATTGCTCCCGTCGAGTCAACCGCTTCCTCACCAAAATTGTCGATCTTCTCATACACCTCCGTCCACTCCTTAACTCACATGATTAGAAAGACTTTCGTAAAAGTCTGTAGCTTCCCAATCGGCACTCTGCCACCGCATGTTTAAGCATATCTTTCACCCAGTCGTCATTCACAGTCAAGACTTGTAGTTCTGCCTCCAAGTCTAACAGAGTACGGTAGTCGTACCATTGCTGCGGATCCTCGGCATCGTATAGGATGGGTTATCATTTTTATTTAGCCACTTTCCTTGCTCCTCCATGTCTGAGAATTTCGTCGTAAGAACATCGGTGGCTCTGTTAATGGTCTGCCCGGCCATGAATATTTAGCGCTTCGGCGGTCTGATTCATGTAAGCTTGTTGCTGTGGAGGCCATACTGCACTTTGCCATACCTATGCGAGCACGCTGAGTGGCGGCGCCGATAGTCAGAAGTGCAAGTGGTCTTTTAGACTTCTGCCATCTGGTGTCGCCTCGTGTGCGCTTAGGAAGTGGCTCTGAAACGGACGCGAGAAAGGCGTCTTTTGTGCTCCATCTCTACTCGACTTTCATTTGATCCTCCGTGTCAAGCGGTCAGTGATGATAAGAGCAGAGAAGTAGTCTTCAATTAATGAAATCAAGTATTGCCCAACGGGACCCGCACCGGTTTTTTGCTGGTGCGGCTGAGTCGAGGCTGAAGATGCGCGTGGAAATGAATGACGCGGGGTCTTTCAGTTGCCCTCGGCGCACACACCTAGCACGATCACCATCATGCGACAACATGCCCGAATGATTTTTTTGATATTTTCTAGTTATTAAAATCTATGAAAAACCAAAACGAATTTAGGCACTTTCCACCGAATTACTAGTTCCACTATACAATTCTTATGGTTCCAGTTTCTCGACGCTGTGCTGGACGTGCATGAAGGTATGCAATATCCGATCTATCTACCTCTCATCGCTGTGCTTATCTCCAAGCTTCCCAGTATTAAATCCTTCTTTTCAGATTCCTTACCTTATCCAAGAAAGGAATATAAAAAAAACCGAAACGCCAACCAAGGTCCAGCCACATCCCAATGGAAACTCCGCCTTATCTGACCTTACCTGCCCAAGCATATAACTAGTCACTCATCTGATTATCGCACCTCCCCTTACTCTTCCTCATACTCTGCGCAGCAACACGCTCCCTCTCCTCCGTCATATCCCCATCCCTCAACCTCTCACCATGCGTTCCTTTTTCCAAACCCGGAAATCTCCAAATCCTATCCCCCCGCAACGCGCACTTAGCATCCACATACTCCCGGCACACAGTCCCCAACCTCCTCTCACCAGCTTTTAACTGCATCAGCGTCTGCTGCTGGCCCACAAACCCCCAATTAAAGCATTCAAGCGCCCCAATTTCCTCTTCGTTATTTTTGATAAGCTCGTGCAGCTTCTCTTCATATTCTGTCTTCTCGTCAGTCCATCTCAATAACGGAAATGAGGTCCGAGTTGAGAAATGGGAGCAGAGACTCACGCTGCCAAGAGAGATGTTCGTAGGGATGTGGCGGTGTGAAAATCGGCAAGGAGCTTTGATCCAGCTCCTCTGCCAACTCACTCTCTCCTGGCGTCGGACCCGGCGTCGTGCTCATGAGCGGCACCTCCATCTCCCTCAACTGGTTCTGCGCCGCCACATCGCGGTGATCAATAATGGTCCCGCGGATCAAGGGGATAGTGACGGGTGTGCCGTCGAAGTTTGTCCAGACGCCGGGGTGGAAGAGATGCTGTGCGATCGTGGGAGCTGAGGTGTCCGTGAATACTGAGTTAATAGTCGGAGTCTCATATTCAATGCCCTTCATAACTTTGTCCTCATCTTCAACAGGAACAGCGCCGCCGAGCCTGCCACTACCTGGTGCTGAAGTCGGTGGTGTAAGATCTGGTGGAGCACTCGCTATAGTGGCAAATGCACTATGAGCTTGAGACGTAGAATTCCGACCGAGAAGATGCATTAGTCTTGGTGCCAAGGTAGGCAGGGCTTTACGTTCAGCCATGAATGGTGATCGATGAAGTGAACCCGCCCACGGTGAGGACGTATAGCTTCGTGGTTTGTAACTATCGAATGCGACTTCTGGCTCGGAAAACTGCGCAGTGGTAGAAGCCACCTGTAGCGCCGCCATAATCTCGTCGCTGGTGGTCGAGAGCCAAACGTCAAGAGCTTCTTGTCCTGGGCGGAAAATGCAGTATGGGTCCGCTGAAGCCGGCTCAGCGGTTGCAGAGTATTTGGGGAAGCCCTCGAGGAAGCATGGCGGAGATTGAGGTGGTGTAAGAGTCTCTGCTGGAGAAGGAGGGGCCCCAAGACCGACCAGCTCCTGAACGGTGGTCGAGAGCTCCGCCTCGATGGCTGGTGCGGGGGACTGTGCGGGCTTGACAGTCTCGGCTTCAGAAGAAGGGTATGACAGAGTGTCCACCTGCTCCGCAACGGCAGATGCGAGCTCAGCGTCGTCGACTTGCGCAGAAGACTGCGATGGTCTAGGAGTTTGGGATCGAGAGAGAAAGCACTCCAAAGCTTGCTCTGCGGTTGCAAAGGGCTCTGGATTGGCTAGCGCGGGAGGGTGTGGCGGTCTGAGAGTATTTGCTGGAGACGGAGGGCCCTTGGGATCAACCAGCTCCTCAACGGAGGAAGAGAGCTCGTCCTCGACAGCTGGAGTGGAAGACTCTTGTGGCTTGACAGCCTCGGCCTCGGACGCAGTACCGTCGTAAGTTTCAGCTTGCACCTCGATGGGAGCAGAATCCGGAGGGAAAAAGGCCGGTGCTGCTGCGTTGAACTTCCTATCAGGTGTTGCAGGAACGGTGCTGCCTGTCGTCGGGGTGCTTCCGTCGGTAAGATCAGAGTTACAAAGAGCAGGAGCCCACGGCTGTGTGTTCTCTCCCGAAGATGTCTTGCCAGAGGCGTTAACCTGAGAAGCCTGGTCCCCTGGCGAGGACAGGCTATAGAATCTATATTGTCTAACCTGGGCAAGATATAACTGTGCAGCCTGTACAGCAGCGGACCTCGATGCCGTAGCTTGGGACACTAGATGCTTCTCGTCCTCGCGAGGCACGGCATCGAGATAATCTGGGGTATCGCCAGCCTGAGTGAACCTTTGATCACAAAGCTGTTGGATCCTGGATTCCCTCTCACGATCGAGGATGGGATTGGAGATGCCTGGGGGGAGTCCGAGCATAGGGTTCGATGGTGCAGCAGCGTAACCTGGCCGCTCCACTATGCCCTGGCCGTCTCGAAGCCGAGCGGCTATGATGACAGGATTGATGATCCCTGGTGGATATTTTGGCGTGGTTCTTGCTGGTCCGAATCCAGGAGGAACCGAAGGGGGTGGTGGTGGTTGACGCCGGCTTCTGCCCCCGAAGTTAGATGCCATTCCGAGTCCTCTGAATTGAGGCATGATGGGCATGATGGGTTATTCTTGGATGTTGAAGTGAAGAATAAGTGGGATACAGAATATGAGTAGTGAGGCCAACGATTTCCGAAATGGGAGAGGGTAATCGAAACTTTAAAAAATCGTCGGGTCTTTTACTTTGGTTGAGAGGGCCTCGTACATTACAGCCCTACCCGTCAGATTCCCCAAAATATACACATATTCAGGATGTTGGGGTAGTTATATGGTCATCTAAGGTTGTCGAGGCGTCATTGTGAAGAGGAATGTCCAGAGTCTGGCAGGAATTTGGTGGTTTCCTAGGTCACGATGACCGAGTAGATCGAGGAGGAAGGAACAAGTGCGCTGGTGCGTCGGCCAGCACCCTTCACCTTGCTTTGGCAACTGTCAAATGTCAACACTTCCCTTTGAGCAACCAATATCATCAATTACCATCGTTTAGTCATCGTCGAAGCTCCATATAGTATAACCACATTCTTACGAAGTCGATCGTTTTGCATCTCATCCACGCCTGTCAACAGCTGCCACCTCTCCCCAGACAACTCATCATCACTGCCACCATGTCCATATTAAATCGTTGCCGTGAATTCACACACCACGACAATCTCGACGCCATACCGATATTCCCCGACCCACCATACCAAGGCTCTTTCAGCCGCCAAGGTACATTATCATTCCTAGACCACCTCTTCCCTCCCCTTATCCATTTCCCCGTTCTTCCCTCCCCCACCATTCACCGAGCGTTTAAACGCCAATAACCGGTTAACGCAGACTGACGCTCCCAGCCATCGTAGCGTACATGCATGAGATGCAAGACTACTTCTTTTACAACGCGCGCCGTCTCCGCGCCCTCTACACCTCCCCCTCCCACTTCTTCTCCTTCTCCACGGCTGTAGTGGGCGCCAATGCTGCAGGGCCAAACCAAGCGATTAACATCGCCGGGAGGTCCTCTTCCGCTCCTCTCAACCCTTCCAACCCACACCTACCGGTTAACAACGCGACCACAGGGAGCGCGGCACCTTTTCGCCTCTCCTCCGCCCCACCTGAATCCAGACTCTACAATGGCAGCGGCGGTGTCCGCGCCATCGAAGCCTGGCAAGCCCGCGTGAGGGAACAAGTGGGCGCGAGGGCGGAGGAAGAGAGGTTTCAAAGGGATGAGGAAGAGGTAACGTTTAGGCAGAAGGAGAGGGAGAGGATGAAGCCGGTGTTGGAGGCGTATTATAGGCATAAGAGACGGTGGCACCCGGAGGGAAGAGGGGGGGTGTTATCATATAAGGTGAGGTGAGTAAGAATCAGTTTGTAGTGAGTGGTGGGATTGGATGGGAGGTTGGCGAACTGGTTGGTAGTATGGGCGGCTGTTCGCATAATCCAAAGAGGTGCGTGACAGACTGCTCTGCTTGGGAGTGGAAGATATTGGATAAGGGTGGTGATACCGTCTCGAAGCGAAGGATATAATGTTTTCAGTATACAGCTACAGAGAGGCAGCATTGTTATTCCTCCTGGGTAGGTGAGAACTGGTCGGTGTTCTTGGATATACTCGATGTTGTGGGAAGGCGGTGTCACAGCGAAGGAGTTAGGTGATGGAGTTGAGGTTGAGATTACTGTTGTAAGATTGCACTGGCTGTTGTCTTCAGTTGTTTCGAGGCGGCAAAATGCTGTATCATAGCGATGCTTTGGATAATATAAAATTTTCTGGTTTCTATTTCTATGAGCTGCGTACATGCTTAGAAACGAGCCTTGAAATTTCCCTTCATGAGCTCCGCATCCTTCTTTGCCCAGTCTCTCATGATCTTTCTTTGGATCTTTCCACTCGCCAGCTTTGGCACCTCGTCGATGAATGTTACGCCACCAACTAAATGCTTGTGCTTGGCGACTCTCGGCTTAATCCACTCCTGAATCTCCTGAGGCACCACCTTTCCCTTCGACGCCTCTTGCAGCGCAACATATGCTCTCGGCCACTCCTCGTCATGTCTATTCATCATTAGCAACATCTCCATACCGACAAACGAGCTAAACTTACAGCGTGATTCCAACAACCGCGGCATCAGCCACATGTTCATTCTCCAAAAGCACAGCCTCCAACTCCGCCGGCGCAACCTGCAGTGCGTTGACCTTGATAAGCTCCTTCTTCCTATCAACAATCCAAAACTTCCCATCCTCATTACACACGGCCACATCCCCCGTCCTCAGCCATCCACCTGGCAGCAGTGTCTCCTTCGTCGCGACCTCGTTCCTCCAGTAACCCAAACAAGTCTGTGGGCCCTTAAGATACAACTCTCCCGGCTCTCCGGGCTTAACCTCATTGCCCTCGTCGTCGAGGAGCTTACATTCGCTATTAGGTAGGAGTTGGCCGATGGAACCGGTATCGTCCATCCCGCCGCCTGCCATACTGATGCCGCCGCATGTGACCTCCGTCATACCCCAGCCCTGGATGATGTTCCAGCCGAAGCGCTTGCGGCACTCGTTTTGCAGGTCCTTAGACAATGGTGCGGCGCCACAGAGCACGTCGTTGACGGAGGAGAGATCGTAGTTCTTGGTCTCTGGACGCTTTGCGAGCATCACCAGGACTGGGGGGGCGAGTTGGAGGGTGGTGATCTTGTAGTTTTGGATGTGGGCGCAGAAATCTGTGAAGACGAATGCTTTCATGACGTAGACCGGTGTGTTGAGTCTCACTGACACCAGGCAAGAATAAAGCTGGCCATAGGCATGGTAGAGTGGCAAAAAGCCGACCCAGCGCTCTTTCTTGAGCGGCAGAGGACGGCCATAGCTGCGCAGGAAAACAGTCTGGGAGGCGTTCGCGATGAGGTTGGCGTGGCTCACCATCACGCCTTTTGGTGATCCGGTGGTGCCGGATGAGTAGTTGATGGTTGCTATTGTGGTGCGAGCCTTCTCGCGGGAGAAGCGTGGCCAGTTCCAATTCCCGCCTTCTTCTGGGGTGCCGACAAATGATCGCCAATCTTTCACACCGGCTTTAGTGGGACATTCTTTATCGTCCATCTGGTAGATGCAGTTCAACGGAATGCCAGCTTTTTGGGCTGCTGCTACGGCGTTTTCGACGAGGTTGGGGTGGACGAGGAGGAGTTTCGCGCCGACGTTTGTCATCTGATGGGCGATCTCTGCAACATTCGTTAACTTAGTTCTGGTTATTTTGGAAATTTTCCCTGCGTGGGAATCTTACCAGGCACCGTATAGATTGGGTTGGCAGCACTGAAGCAGTATCCCGCTCCGACGATTCCAAGATAAGTTGGCGGCACATATATATGATTTGGGGTCATGATCATGACGGCTTCGCCCTGCTTGATGCCGGCTCTATTGAGGCCAAAACCCAGTCGTCTAATCCATTGTAACGCTTCCGCCTGGGATAGCGAATGCGATGGGTTGGCCGCATCGATCCATAGTGGCTCGTTACTCGGAGTTGTTTCTGTTGGAAACGCAAAATCGAGGAGGTTTGCCTGCTGGATATCGAGATCCTGGTATAATGATTTGAACGGCATGGTGGAAATGACGCCTGTAAGGATAAATTACAGGACGAGAGATAAAAAGAAGAGACGACTGGAGAAATGAGTAGATAGAATATATACTTCTGTGTTTCCAGATAGGCAGGTCAACCGGCGCTTGCCGCTAAATCTTATATCCGAAGATACACAGAGAGCCATAACGCGAGGGGCTCTTATTTCCGTTAGGAATGCCGTTGGCCGACACGGCCTCACTGATCAATTGGAATGTATTTTGGTTGCCGAAGTGAGGTTTCCCGAGGCAGCTTTCCCCGCATTTTTACCCCAAGTTTCGGCAACACACCCAGGTCGTTGCGCTAAATCTGTTTCGAGATGGTGTCAGATTATGCCAAGACGTTCAACACCACCTCACTTCTCCAACCGGTTGACATCTGAAATTGACAAAATACAATATCAATAACACCCCATTTTACTAACCGCTGGGCACTTGAAGCTTACATGGTCCATGAGGGTCGCCCCGATAATTAGATTGCATCCCTATGTTCAATATGCCTCGATGGGTGATGCACCGATTTTTACAGCGTCGAACCAAGCCAACGTCCACGCATATGGATCACATTGCGATGGCATTTCAAGCTTGTAGAGTGGGGTCATGAATTTTGGAGCCGAACCAGAAAGCTATGGCGCCTGTCACTTCAATCCTCGGATGCGTAAGGAATCAGCGGATAAACTTAGTCAGGAGGAAGTCATCCTCGTCAGGATTCTTCGTCAGATCGCCAAGGAGATCATGCTCGGCCACGCCGTGGTGTCTGCTGCACCGATGGACACCGACTGCGAAGCTGAGCAGATGGCCATGTTCATCCTTATTATGGTCGAAAGCGAGGAAGCAAAGCTGAAGTATGTCGTTTGTCTCTATCATGCAAGGCTTAGGCAGCCACGACTGTGCGTGGCTTGTGGAGGGCCTTTGAGCATGACACTTGAGTCAACGATTGGCCTGACGACAACTGGCTTCTTCCCAGCAGTTCGTCAATAGCCTTGGTATGCCTCTAGTACTGAGTAACGCTTCCCTATTCAGGATGAGTCTTGACGATCATCGTAGGCTGAGAGGGTGAGCGATAGCTGTCCTTTTGTTGCACAAGGTCGGATATCAGTATATCTTCATCCTGATCTTCTGGCACGCCACCGCGTCTTACTTCTGCTTGCCTTCTATGGCCCCCCTTAATCAATCCACGTTGTCGTTGCGATGAGCTTTGTATTCCTTTCCTCAATATGAGTGTCGCAGTTCCGTCAAACATAGTGGTTGGCGGGAAGCCTCGTCTACACAGTTTCTTGCTTTGGTATGCTTAATCAGTTGTATGTCTTCAGATTGATTTCGTGGTTGAAGCTGTTGAGTTGTGGTTGGTGCTGATGCTGGAACATCGATGGAGTCTGTCGCTGTATCAAAGAGTGGGCAGCAAGCCTAGGAACGACACTCAGCCACATTCTGTAGCGCAACATGGAGCTTCTGAAAAATGAGACAATCGCAAACCAGTTCCCAAAGTCCATGCACGGGATTATGCTAGTGTTTCCGCTAAGGTTGGTGCTTCAAGAGTTCCAGAAAGTTGCGAGGGCGTAGCACATGAGAAGGTCGCAAAATATTACCAGGATGTTAAGCGGTTAATCGTGAATTGTAAATTTGTTGTCGGTTAAGGTCCCTTTCAATTGGTGCTCAATTTGGAGTGGGTCGCCCTATACATAAGTTTGATTCTGTTCTTATCCTGTTGCTTGGTGAAAGTTATGACTTTAGTGTTGCGACTCGCGACGCGGTTCGACAACACACTTCTCTCTTTCCCTGTGCCTACACCACGACCAAGCCACCTCAACTACGGCTTGGGTCTTCTTGCACCCAAGTTTCGGGAGTCCACAGCATTGCTTTTTCCTGCGTAAAAGGTACGAATATATTCTCCCGATGGCGAGCTCCTGCGAGCTCCTACGCAGAATAAGGTCCGACAACGAAAGAGTGAGCTTGAGCCAATACGAAGCTGACTTGACAGCAGAATCTGCGATGGCGCGCACCAAGACCGCTGAGCAGAGTGCTGTGAGCGCAGCCATTCCAGTGATTAAGACTCCTGATGACTCCGTTCACATGATTCAGAGCGATTTGGATGCGATTAAGGTTAGCTGGGAACTATAAGAACAGCCAGGTATGCCTGCTAATACCAGTTCCAGAACGACAGCCTTGATTTTAGATCAATCATTTCCATTTATGGCAGAAGCCCAGACGGTGCGCCAGTTCGCCTCTTACTTGGTATTAAGACAGGCTGGGTTTACAGCAAGAACCTAGTCGTGATGGGAGACATTTTCGATATGTTCCCGACGGCATCTGAAGAGTTGATGGCAGCAATGGCTGTGAGGCATGAGGGCGTCGCACCGGACACGCAGGTATACTATTGGGTAAGTCTACAGTCCTCATTGACCTGGATTACATCAGCTGAAAATTTATTCACAGCCAAAGCCAAACACGCCAGGCCCCAAGCTTAAGTGGGAGCTTTATCCAGGGTTCGATCGCACCGAAAAAGCGGTCAAGGCGGTCCGCAACATGGGCCTGATGTTTATCCGCTGGAGAGATGCTGCGACGAAGGTCGAGCATGTGGACTTTTTTAAGAGAGATGTGATCGACTTCAATGACCAGGCGTTCATCGATGCGCTTAACAATTGGAGGATTCAGCAGTTCGAACGCCGCCTGGGTCAACTGAGGTTCTTGTCCAAGGATACTATTAGATTCTACACTCAGCTTGAACAAGATCTCCTTGCCTCTATCGTCCATGCCTTCATCGCTACTGTCATCAAACACAAACAGGCCACCGACAACGACGTAGGTCATATTGCCATTTTGGACCGCATTACCTGGACAGCCGTTGCAAAGTTCTTCAACGCTGAGATTAAGTACAACCAGCCAAAGAGCTCTACCCTCGCCAACTGTGAGATTGACAAGAACGCGGCTGGTGGAAAGGCTCAGCGCAAAAAGCTCGTTGAGACTCGCTTAATGTCTCCCCGCGCGGGCGACGACCTTAAGGCTCGCGCACACGACACTTTCGAGGAGATCCTCGGCTTTCAGCGAGATGAGAAGCTGACGAAGGCGACCGCGACGGATGAGCGGTGGCTTAAGCATCAGCAGACCATTGAGAATACTGACTGGATGACGATGTTGAAGAAGCTCCCACGAGGAAAAACGGGAGACACAGCCGCCTTCGCCGATGACATTAAGCCAATCCTCGATGACAACAAGAAGTCGCTCAAGAGAAAGACGCACAACAGAGAGGCTGCCGCGGTCGCAAACGGAGTCAGGATTGAGAAGGAGTACGGATACCTTGTCATCTTTCCAATGGCTTACATGTCTCCACCAACTGACTCCGCTGCCAACCGTTCTCGCAGCATCCCAGCTATCGGCAATTCCAAGACTGCCGCTAACAGAAGCGCCATTGATAACCCTGTTGCGTCCAAAAAGCGTCGTGCTGTTGGTGCCTTGAAGCCAATCGCCGCCAATGTCGGATCCCGCCTGCCTTCTTATCGTGCTCGTGGCAACACGGCCACCAGCCCAAGGCATATTACCTGTGTTGCTGCTAAACAATCGCCACGTCAGAGCCTTGTCGATACTGCTCTTGGCGGCGCTTTCGATTATTTAAAAACCGGCGTCAACGATGGATATGTGACCTACGGTTCTCCAGCTTCCGAGGATCTTGCCGACTCTGGTGATACGTCTTCTGCTCAGCGCTAGACGTATCGCCGAAGTCTGTTTCAGCGGCCAGGACTACCACTATCCCGGTGCGTTCTACGGCTGTAGACTGTAGGTCTCATGCGTGTTCTACACTGTATCCTCCGCATAATCTTGCACTGGATACTGCTGCTTGCTTCTGGTTGATCTACTTTCATCGACGTTCTTTTCGCTTGCATTACCTTGAGATGTGCTTCAGTGTTATCTCTCTGTTTCTCGTGTTATTGTTTGGGCTGCTTAGCAGGAATTTCTGCAGCGATGATACCCCTGATTGCATTTGTGGCATTGGGTGCGACTTCACTTGGTTCCGCTCTTGTCGTTTGACTTATTCGCATGGTACAGAACCTTTGGCATTGAGAGGGGAATATCCAGTTTGATAGCGTAATGATACTTGATTTTAAAAACTCCTCGACTAACTTGCTTTGATGTGTTTGATGATAAAGAGTGAAACTCTTCTGTGATGCTTTGGGACTAGCTCTGCTTACTTTGTAGTCGTGAAGGATCTCTTTGACTGCATGGCGAGCAACGTATCTTCCATCGCGTGCCGAATGAGACATTTTCGGGTCTGACCGCCATATATGCTGACGTTAGCCTCCACTGACACCTTACAAATACCTTATAATCCTCAGGTAGACTTACAAATGAACCATCGTAATGAACCATCGTAATAAACCAATTGGGTAGCTTGCAAGCGTAAATGACAGCTGCAAGCCACCAGACCAATCTTGTGGTCCTCCAAGGTTTGACTGAGGTTCAGGTTCTGGAGCCATGCTATTCTAATGGAAGCAGCACGACGAGGCGGATAAAAGACACTGGGTGGCAGCCGTTGAGGGCGGACGGAGGGGAAGACTTGGGCGCAATGGCTCACCACAACAGCTTGAAATAATTGAACAGCTTCACATTATATAAATTAACTAATGAAACTAAATAACTTATACATAGAAACATAAAACATTTTTACAGAACATGCGGCCACGCATACTCGCTGCCCGACGTCAGTGAACCCGAATTCCGTGATGATCCTATCCCAGTGGTACCACTGGGATGGGTGAGCAGAAAGGGTGTCATCAACGGTGCTGCGATTACTGCCTCTACCTAGCTCGCCACTGACACTGTCCGTGGCCCAGCGAATGGGAGAGGCAAGATTTCCAGCTCCAGTGCGCCCCAAGGCCACCAAACGGAAACGTACCGATATAACGGAAGGTATCACGGTCCGTGCCACCCCTTCCTGGAGTAGCAAACGCTACCGCCAGGAACAGGAGAAGTATGCCATCAAGGTGACTCTGCAGACAGGTAAGCGCCTAAAACGGGTACACTTCTCAGGGGAGGAGTGCTCGTGGAGTGGGCCCACCTACTCCCGCAAAGCGAAAAATACCATCTGAAGCGTAATCCTGTTGCGGTTTTCTTGGTGGTCTTGCTGGTCTTGCTGATCAGCTACCTGCTTCTCTTGGAATTCCCCACGGGGAGTGCTTAAGTGAAGTTGGGACGCCGCAAGAACACTTAAGGGAGCTCCCGGATGACCCTGGGTTACTCCTTGGCTTTCTGTCCGTATTCAAGCGGTGGTGCCTGCCCACCATGCGGCCTGCTTTGACGCCGCGGTGGGCGTGAGTACCTCGAGTGAGAGAAACTAAATGGTCTCAATTACTATTACTGCCAAGCTGTTTCTACCCAAGGTCAGTAGTCTTCCGAACTTAGCTAACCTTCCATCAAACTCGACAAACCATCGTCTCCTCCGTCACTTTCCTCTTCATAGGCGGCATCATCTATGCCACAGAAAAACTTATTCATGGTCCATCACCATCACCATCCCTCCCTAACTTCTCCTCGTAATGCCACATCCATCTCAGTGTCAGCCCGGCTTCTCCCCCAACTATCCAGCACTCTGGTGACCACATTCTCGGTCCTGGGCATGACCTCTCTCGGACTCAGCCCCAGCGGCAAGGACCTATGATACATGGAAGCCATCTCGAAAGGACCCTCCAAAGGATCATCTCGGCTTTCACCAACCCTGGCCTCGCATTGCCGCCATTCTGCCTATCGACACCCTGCTGATTACGCCAGGAACAGCGATATTTCACTTATCCTAAGAGCTGCTCGTCTCTGATAGCTAACTCAGTAAGCACCAATGGGGAAATCGTCAGCACAGCGCAGGTCGAAAAAATGAGGACTGAACGGAGATTAATTTCGCCTTACTTAACTATCTATCACCCTGTGATCGAACGCCAGAGTCAATACCGCAAACATAGAAGCCGAGCACACTAGTCGCCTCTCGGGAATACCACATTGGTTCAAGTGAAGAGGCGCGTTTTCCGCCAAGTCCAGCTCTCTTTTCTGCTGTTGCCTCACCTCAGTGGCCGTCGCCTCACTCATTGATCTTGATGACCAGTTTTCCCCGAGCTTTGTGGCTCAGCATGATTTCGTACGCCTACGCAAGTTAGCCAACCACCATCATATATTCAATTGCAGAATCTTAGTCACCTCTCTAATCCCTTCCTCATCCCAATCATACACCCACTGCACTACCCTTTTCAAAATTCCCTCTTCCACCATCCTCTTCAACTCCTCGAGGCCCGCTTCATCCACCGTACTCACAACTTGAACATAACGTCGCGTTCCACCTCCTAGAATAAACGGCCTGAGAGTATTACTAGCCATCCTCCAAACACTCTTCCCCAGGCCCACTTAGTGTACGCCTCAATGCTCGGGCCTACGGTGATATACGGCGCTTTGGGATTACTGAACTGGTGACAGTTATTCCACACCTCCTGCCGCCCCACCGCATCAATGACCACATCCGCGAGCCCGCTCTCCAGTTGGCCTGACGGCGCCACCTGCAGTGGATTTCCTGGCATCTTCCCGTTATAAAACTGCAAGATGTAGAACCACACCGGCATCGGTCCTGCATCATACGCCACCACATCATCTGCTCCGAGATTGCGCACAATTTGTTCGTTTCTGCTGGAACACACGGCTAAGACATGGCCGCTGGGTCCCACAACGTGCTTTGCCATCTGCAGCACCAGCGTCCCAACACCGCCTGATGCGCCGTTGATAACGACCTTCATGCCCTCCGTTAGCTGCGCGGCGCGGAGCAAGACGAGGGCGGTGCAACCTGAGACTGGGAGGGCGGCAGCGCTCGCCAACTGATCTTCAAACTTCGGCGTGGCTTCCCGTTTGAGGAGTGGGAGATGCGCAATCTGGCTAGGCTCCACAGAAACGTACTGCGCGAGTGCGCCCACGCCGGCGAGGTTTTGCTGGACCGGGATGGAGCCAAACATGTAGTCGCCGAGTCTGAACTCGCGGGTTCCGACGCCGGCGGTTATGGTCGCGAGGGTGTCGGAGGGGAAGGAGGAGGTGCCCAGCTCGACTATTTGGCCTGCGAAGTCGAGTTCGGGGATTGAGGGGTATTTGTGGAGGAAAGCAGGGAAGAGGGCAGACATTATTACGGAGCCGGGGGAGAGGGAGCAGTGGCTGATCTTGATCCTTAGCTGAGAGGGTTCGAGAGGGAGGACGATGATACCCCCTTCGAAGCGGAGAGACTGGGGTGGGAGGCCGGGGGAGTGGGAGACCCAGGCACGCATGGTTGATGGGACTGGCGGCATTGGTTCTGGTGAGACGGGGAGCGGTGCTGAGGAGGATGTGTTGGCGACTATGAGAGGTGGTGAATTTGAGGGATCGGGTCCTACGAGCTTTTTGGCGTCGAGTGAGGTGATTGTGTGGCCTGCGTCGCCGATGATGAGCACCTTTGAAGTGTCGGCCATTGCGTTGTGGCCAGGTTAAGGTCGACGGTTAGCGAACTTATTGGGTTTCCGGGATATGGAAGGGAGAACAATAAGAAGTACAGTAATGAAATGGGTGAAACGGTTGAACGGCTCGTGGGAGGAGGATATAAGAACGTTAACAGGATGCGTTGAAAATAGAGTACTAGGATGCTCGTGGACGAGGCTTGGAATATATACTATGATAGGGCTGGCACCTCCAAGGCACCGACAGATACGATTCGAACGGGTGACATGAATACGATGTCCAAAGTGTCCTCGATACACAAAAGACGTTGGTATTTCAGCCCGGCATTGACCTCCGCATGCAGTTGAAGTCCAATTAAGCTCAACGCTACGCGAGGCACTACGGGCCGTTATTTATCCGCCTTGAGAGGCCAAACGCGGGGCTGGCGGGGTCGCGCTTCGCGTTGATAGAAAGTAACAGCCTTGCTAACTTGTAAACATAAACAAACATCCTCTGCAAAGTTAGACCCAGCCTAAAGCTCTCACGAAATTAGTACTGCACCGCAGATCAGCTCGACACCATTCTTCCTCTTCGAACGAGACCACCCGCCCCCAAAATGCCACCACCAACCGACCTCAAGAAAGCAACCGACGCCCTCCATCGTCTTGTCCAAGAGGAGAAGAGCTACTTCGAAGAGCTAAAAACCCAAGCGGCCCGCCTCGCAAAGACCAAGGCGTCTGAGGACGAGGATGGAAACAAGGAGTTCCAGATCAAGCAGGAGGTTCGTTTCTCTCTCCCTTACCTTCTCTTCCTTCTCCCGATCCCTATCTCCGCTTCTCCCGCCGAGCTTGACCGAACACTAACAACAATCAGGAGCGCGCCATGGAAGAGACTCGCCGCGTGATCCCAACAGTCCGCGCGCAAATCCCGGATAAATACCAAGAACTAACCAAGGAGATTGAGAATACGGATACGGCGGAGAACTTGAAGGAGGCGAAGGAGAGGGGGAAGACGGAGCAGTTTCAGGATGAGCTGTTTAAGGCGAAGTCGGTTATGCAGAAGGGGGAGGAGGCTATGAAGGCGCATGAGAAGATGGAGGTTTAGGTTCGAGGCTTGATACGGAGGAGTTTTGGGAGTTCGCGAAGCATGAGGTTGGTATTTGTCAGGGATTGAGCACAATGACAAGCGGCGTGTATCAGTTATGCTGCATTTGAGAATACTATCTGGCTTCGGGCTATAGTCTTGGTCTCATCTCCCGTTCGCTATCTGCAGTTGTGGGCTTTTGCAACGTCATCGAGTGTGTCTCGACTTACATATTGATATTTGCTTTTACAGTCTTACAAGGTACGAGTAGACACTAATCGGTTTTGCTGTAACTAAGTGCCAAAAGAAAATCTCAATCACATCTCTTTTCACAAATCAATTTCATGAAACGTTTTGACTTGACCGCCGATGAGTCAGAAGCTGGTCGATTTTTATGGGAAACAACAGGATAAGAATCTCAATTCGCTTTTCAATTTACATGTCAACTCACAAGTCGAGTGTTGCGAGGCAGACGCCATCCAGTTCTTGAGCAAGCTCCAGGCCGAAGATGTCGATTTATAAGTCAATGATCTACTTTCGGCCGTTTGGTCTTTTTGACAATCTTCATTCGTTCAGCAACCGGTTGGTGAGTTCCGGTCATTGTCACACTTTGACAATGCCAGTGGCACGTTGTCAATACGCGCAAGCGGGCGCTGATGTATCTTTCTCCTCGAACTCGTCATCCCATAAGTCTATGCCTTGCCGAAGTTCCGCCGATATAAGAGGTAGCCACTTATCTCTAGCTTGGCGACCACCACAGTACTTATAAGTAAACAAATCCTCCATTCTCCATCGAGGCTCCTCATCAGTCTCCAGCTTACGCACCAAGCTTGTAAGCGTGCGATCCGGGTCGACATGATAGTATTCCCAAGCCTCAAGGTCCCGTGTTGTGGTCTCCGTGGCAGCTTGTCAAGCAGCTATCCATAGCCTCTTTTCACCGGCATTACAATCTTGGTAAAGATAGTAAACGGCCACGCTGTGCTGAAGAAAGGGTCTTTACCCACTGCAAGCATGCATTCAATGCCCGTCGTCCCACCATCGGCATCGAGGTGTGGCCACTCCTCAAGTTCATTCCTCTCGGGAACCTCGACATGCCGCCGTCTTGGTAGAGATGATAATACTCCCAAGTCGCCAAATCGTCTCTCGGGTATCGCGGCAGAATTTTCCTTGGGGTGGCCATACAATTGGCGCCATGGTTTCAGCCAGTTACCGATTGGCACATCGCTTTCGTCTTCACATCGATGGCACTCACTCAAACAGATTCCCGTTCTCTTGAACAAATTATTAGTGTCTACAATGCCTTTGTTATGCCTTCGAGACAGCAAAGCTGACATCACAAGTCGTCATTGTGTTGTCTGCTAAGCGCCCACATGTCGTGGTGTGGACATCCTTGCACCGCCGTGCAAACACCATGCAGCACCACGCTTTCGACACCTGCAACCTTGCCACGTAGCATTCTCCGGCCAGCCAAAGCGCAAAACCTGCAAATGCGAATTGACTGGGAGCTTTGCCATCGATAATAATAGTACATGCAAGGCAGTAAGATTAATGTAAGCTAAGAACTCTAAATTTGCTATGGTATCTAACTGGCGCTCCATTCTATGACTTACGAAAAACACTTCGCTTGGTATAATACGACTCTGCGGCGCGGTACTCTGGCGCTCAATCCGCGTACTTAATCAGTCGCTTTCTCGCTCAACTTTGAAAACGCAATGGTAGCAAACGCCTGCGAACCCCCCCACATACCTTACCGTTTACCAGTATACTTCTCTTTTCTATAGCTGAGGCAGCTTCCGCTTCGCCTCGCTTTCACCTCCTTTTTCTTCCTCCAACAATACTACTCGTCATTCAACTACCGCCGGCTTTTCGTTGCTATCCGCTATCCTCTGCTCTTTCTGTTGGTCGTGCACGGCTACGCCGTGACGACGTCCCTGAATACCTCCATTCGGAATCCCTTGGAGCTCCATCACGTTATTCGTTCTTTCCCCAAGCATGCTTGCTCCCCTGCTCTTTGACGGACTCTCCCCCTGAATCATATCACTATGCTCCAAAATCCCATGCCGCAGCCTCGCATTAACTTCCACCTCCTCCTTACTCCCCCCCTCCCCAGCCGGCGTCCACGCCAAATAATCCCTTCTAACCTCCACATAATCATACGCAAACTCCCCCAACTGATCATCGTCCATTCCCAGGAGCTCCGCTTCTTCACTGGCCCTAAGCCCCATGCCACCCAAGAAATGAAACCTTCCGAGCCAATCAATCCCATACGCAATAATCGCGCTCACCACGAAACTGTACCCCGCGCAGGCGAGGATATACGCGACTTGGATATACAGCTGCCTATAATTATGGTTTAGCCAACCACCGGTGACAAGGCCGGTGTTGATCCCGTCGAGACCAATAACGTAGTCCGCTGCGAAAAACGCGTTGAAGAGGAGGCCGACGACACCGGCTATGCCGTGTTCGGCGAGGACGTCCATGCTATCGTCGATGCGGATCCAGAATTTGACTTGAGGAAAGGGTTAGCTTGAGCTCAGACTGAGGTTAGGAGAGAAGCTCGTGTGACAAGCTCGTAGGACTCGCAACTTACTCTTAGTCGAAAAATTGGAAATGACGCCCGTAGCGACGCCGAGGATAACACTCGCCCAAAGTGGAATGAAGCCAGATGCTGGGGTGGCTGCTACTAAGCCGGAAATACAGCCAGAACACCAGCCTACCATACTCCATTTTTTGGCGAGGCGGTAATCGAGGAGTACCCAGGTGACTGCGGCGACCATGGCGGTTAAGCACGAATTGAAGCATGCGTATACTGCGCGCAAGTTTGCACCGAAGGCCGAACCACCGTTGAAGCCTAACCAACCGAACCAGAGGAGGACAGTGCCGAGAGTGATGAGCGAGACATTGTGCGGCCGAAAATTCAACATCATCCTCTCCTGCCGTTTCCCCAGCACCATACTATACGCCAGGGCACTAAAGCCGCTCACAATCTCCACAGGTCCGCCACCGGCATAGTCCAACACGCCGTATTTAAAAGCCCAGCCGTTGATGTTCCACACCCAGCAGGCGACGGGGCAGTAAACGAGCGTCGCCCAGAGAAAAACGAAGAGCATTGCCGGAATGAGGCGCCCGCGCTCGGCGACCGCGCCCATTATTATGGCGGCTGTGACGGAGGCGAACATCATCTACACCGGAGAAGTTAACTTCAACCCTTACGGGATCCCTAATTGGGGTGGCGGCCGAGCACCCGCTCGACAGGCCGAATACCGTCTCTGAGACTGATGGTTAAGTCTGAAGGAGGGTACTCGACCACCACTGTTTGCACCAATGGAGTAATTGGGGGCGGTGAACATACCTGGTAGAATGCGTATAGTAGTTCGGGAATTAAAGGACTTCCCGGAGACGGAGCAGCAAGCGTCTTCATCATACCGAAGTGGTTCAGGTTGCCAATGAATCCATTCGTCGCCGTGCTGGAGAACGCCAAACTGTAGCCCCAGAAATACCACTGGAAGGTTATCACGGAAAAGGAACCCATGCATGCCCATATCATACTCAGTGCACTCTTGCGTCTTGCGAGGCCGGAGTAGAGGAAGCCCAGGCCGGGGATCATCAAAAGCACCATGCTGGCGGAAACGAGGAGGTAGGATGTGTCGCCCGTTGTGTACCATTGGTTTAGGTTGGTTGTGCCTGTTGACCGGTTAGGCTCTGTAAAGTAAACAGGGCCGCATGTTGAAGCTACCACCAACTGATAGATAAGAGACGCCTCCAGAGAAGGGTAAACATACGACTGTCCCCTCCATAACCACCCGTGCCATTGAACTCCACAGGAGCTCCTATATGTGAGTAACTCATCCTTCTGTATTACTCGTTGACGAGTAGTTGTGTTGCCTTGACTTTGTCGCAATCCACTCCTGGAATGTATCTCGGAATCCGAGTCGCGACAGCCACTTATGACGCAGGTCGCTTCTGGACCTTTTTTTCTCTAATCTTCTCAATATCCCAATCAATTCTCTGTAATAATCCTCTCTGCGGATATATTGTTGCCAGTTGAAACAATTGTTCGTTATTTCGTGGTGTTGATGTTCACAGCAGGAAGTTTCGTCAATGTATTTTTCGTGCCTTTCGCCGTCGCTTTCTATCAGATTGTCGACGTTCTCCTCCCCTTCTGCTTTGACCGGGAAGTGTCGGGTTCTTATCAGGCCTATCTCTGCCAAAAGTTTTGTCAGAGATGGTCGGCCGCCCCGGTTTAATATAGAGGTCCGCTTTTGACGTCCGGCTGGGCGAGGCGCCTGAATGGGCCGAAAATGCTTGTATTTGTGTATTTTTGGTTGCAGTGAAGATTGAAGGTTTCAAGATCGAAGTGAAGTTCGAATCGAGGTTTTGTGGTCTCGAGCTCAACGCTGCTGCAGTGCCGATGGGCTTATCGTTGCAGTTGTAAAATCGTTTTTGTCATCCGTCGATATTTATTGTGTCGTACGTAGCCGATAGACGTGATCAAGATTGGCGTGGTTGTGCTCGTGCTCGTGCTCGTGCTCGTGCTCGTGCTCGTGCTCGTGCTCGTGCTGTCTCTTGCACTGAAGACTGATGGGTAGGGAGCCGCGTATTCGAGTATGACGAGAGGCAGAAGATCAAGAAGCGAAATCAGCCACAAGATGAGCGGAAGTGGGCAGAAGATCAAGAGGCGAACTCAGCCACAAGATGAACGGAAGTGGGCAGTCCCGGGTCTATATCCTCCTCCATAAACTACTACCGTGTCAACGCAGCTCCAGACTAGCCTTCATCAGCTCCGACTGGGCGAATTGAACACAGATATTCATTATCAGATATGAAATGTCTCTCAACTATTCGTTAACATCTCGCTGCCTGCGGGCAAGGACGAGGCGGCAGCTCCGTGTACCGGCGGCGGCTCCAACACGTTTTCAGCTTCTCTGGCAGTGCGGCGGTGACTTTGGCTTGTGGGGTACCCCGTCAGGCCGGCAGCGGCGTGGCGTGGCGTGGCGTTTGGACAGAAGGCACGCGTGGATATCCATTTTCGTTATATATACAGCGAGTCGAGATTAAACATCCTTATCAGGCCAATCATGTCCCTGTAAATCTCTATCAACCTCAAACTTCCTCGTCCTTGCCATGGAGATCTGGGCGTGCATCTTAAGTAGCCAAGGGCTCGGTACTTCTAGCTGCATAGCCAAACATGTTACTCTACCGAGACTGACGCATGTTTCGTGTTTTGATCCTCGAAAGAGCAGCGTGGCAAGGGCTGAAAACGGAAAGGTGTTGTTTTACGAGGATGAGCGGGGACGAGTAGAGGATGCTGCAGCATCCTTGTCCGGTATGCGACACCGCGGGTATTTACGGCTTGGCCATAAGCTAACTTAGCAGTTTAGCGAACAATGCTGACAAGAAGGTCACGATGCCTTTTGTGGTTTGCTCCTCGAGATAACGACCAGATCAGGAAACGTTGTCAGGGCGTCATATGGCGCTCCCATGCCTATAAGTATGCCCTCGGTCCTCGATCTTATTACTCGGTTTTGAGTGCAAGTGAAGACTGAGGTCGAGATAAGAGTTCGGCAGCTAGATTGCCGATGTCTCAATCTAATCATGTTCTAGCTTTACACAGTAATGATTGTCAACCAACCATTCAGATCTAAGCCTAGTCTTATCATCCAAATCGCACCAATAAAACTGTGCCTGACGCGATTTTGTGACACCTGCCGGCGGGTTGGCCCAGCCAAGCTTCTTTGGCAGACATCCCTGTAAGCGACTTGTGCCGCCAAGGCTAGAACCGATCTTCGTTCCGCCATCTAGAGCTAGGCAGGAAGTTTTTGACCTGCAAGAGACGGCATTTTTTGTGGAGGAATTGTGGATGGAACAGGCGACGAGGTGGATAGAAGAACAGAGCTAGAACGAGAGCTAGAAAGGCTGAGTTCTCGGGTGGGCTCGGGCCATGAACACCGTAGCTGAAGAGGAAGGGACTTTCCGTGTTCACCCGATTTGTTGAGATCGCTTACATAGGCAACCGCTTCAAAACCACATAGCAACCACTTCAAAACCTAAAGCCACTCACTGGACAGTTTCAGGGCTAAACACGATGACGAGGCTCATGAAAGCTAGAGAAAATGATCATAAGGGTTGCGCGTCGTCCTCCCAGACTTCTATTCCGTAAGTCGTCTTCTTGAATGCCCAATGGACAGACATACCCTGTTGCGTTCTGGCCACCCGCTTTCCTAACCATCATAATCTTTTCGACTTCCACTCTCAGTCATCTCTCAGTTCTGCAGAGAAGAGGTGAACCTTGGTCTCCTTCAATATTCCGATTCAGTGCTTGTACATTTCAACAATTTTCATTCTTCGGATTCTGCTTAACTCGGTCTTCCATTTCACAGTCGCCTAACCCTCGTATGCTTGATCGGTGTTTCGTACTTGTCGTTTGCCTAGGAAATAGGTTACGCTGCGATACGCTTGGAGGTCTCGCTCTGTCGTCGCTGGCGTGTAAGGATGGATGGAGACTTACGGCTGAAGACTTACGGCTGGAGTCTTGGATTTGCGGTTGCATCGTTCTGAAAGGCACCTGTGAGATAATGAAGAGCAAGAGAGTGGTTTGGCTGTTTTCGGTGAGGCGAGCTGAGGCGAGCTGAGGTGGAGGTCGTCACGATTTCGGAAGGTAAGAGTTCGTTCATCTTGATCCTTGTGATGGGACCAACAAGATGAGGTGGAGATGGAGATGTATGGTATTCGTAATACTGACCGTAAGCTTTAAGAGTTCCCTCGTAGTTACCCATCGAAAGATATTCATGGTGTTTCTTACTCGTGAAGATGGTGTTCTAGATTACTGCGGAAGGAAGAATGTCTACAGCGTAGGCAGGGAGTCAAGTATCAAGAAAGGGGGCGTATCTAAAAACGTGCATGAAGGAATCGAGAAGCACAGAAGAAAGAGGCTCAATCAGAGCACCTTCTGGGCTGAATGCGGGGTTATTTCCAGCCGCATGAGCATGCATGAGGCCGGGACAAGGATTCGCCACACATTTTGAGATAGCGGCGCTTAACGACGAGGCGCGTCGTGATGTTAATATTTTAGACGACTGGTTTACTATCGAAAAAACTCCAATTGTGGCCTAAAGCGAAACGAAGTGAAAGGAAGTACGTTGAGGTGAGCCGCTGTTTGACGGAAGGGCGGATTGGCCAACTGTGATAGGTGGCAAGACACAGAAATTGACGACAGTTTGTGATCAAGAAAGCTGAAACGAGTCAAAGAATTGCCTAAGAAATGGTTCAGATGGCTTTAGAAAACGCTGTCGAGTGGATCGAAGATGAGAGGAAGGCGGTTCTGACTTTTGAGGCGTGGCGAGTTCATGGAGAAGGAGTGGAAGACGAGTTAGGTGAAGCTGGCGAAAAACAGATCGAGTTGGCGACTTCGAGTGTTGGCGCGGCGCTCGGGTTAAAGTAGGAGACGGACGAGCGGAGGGTGGCGAAGTGGTTGGAGGAGCGGCGACGAGTGCCGGCTCAGTGCTTAAGGATAAAGTGGGATATGAAGGAGCGGAAAATGGCGGAGAAGTGGTTGGGGGGAGCGATTCCGAGTGTTGGTTCAGCCCCTGTGAATGATGCTGGAGATGAAGCAGGTGGACGTGGTAAAGAAGTAGTTGAAGTGGCAGATTTAAGTGTTGATGTGGTGGGCGAGAACGAGGTGGAAGAGGGAGCGGGTGTGAAGTGCGGAGAGCAGGTTGAAGAAACGGCTTCCGCTGATGCATCGGTTGGCTGTACTGAGGGAAGCTAGCTTGCAGTTTTGGAGCAGGAGTATGACGCCAATGTGCCGGCGAATCATCTACCCTCGACAAGTTTGGCGAAGTCCGTGGATGATAGAACCGGAGCCATGGCATCGGAGAATGAGGACGTCGCAGATTAGAAACCGGTCGTCAAAGCCAAAATACCGGAAACCCCACGAAGCCAACACTTGGACTCATCTCCGAGCCGCCGGAACATGATTTCCAGTCCCTTGTTCAAGGCCACTTGCTCGACGACAGGAAGCTCACCATCCTATTTGGAGAAAATCGAGCATTGAAGACGAAGTATCTCGATGTACTTTCTAAATGGAAATAGCTCGGGCAGTATCAGGGTCGGCCGGAACAATTGGCTCGGAACATGGCTCGGCCGCACGACAATCCGCCAATTGAGCATTTCTTTCTAGGGCTTAGTTGAAAACCTCCAGATTGACATCGATACCGTCGCGGAAGAGTATGGAGTCTTTGAACAGAGCAGAATTCATAGCCTGAAAATATGGGAGACGGAGTACCTGGGCAACGATGGAGGCACAGAAACGATAGTGGAAGATCATCTGATGATGGGTATGGACATCTTCTCGAAGAGATCTTATAAGGTCATTGATGGTGAAGAAGTTGTCGAGATATCGCCTTGGCCAGAGGTTGAAGAGGTGTACGGCCAATTGCGCAGTCGACTGCGTTGTTACTCAAAGCATGATTTTGCAACATGGGAGTACTATCAGATAGAGCAATACGGCGACACAGGATTTACTAAAGAAAGGCTCCTAGGAGGCAACCCAGAATTTATTTCGACGGAACTCTTTGGTGGAGCACAAGCTAAAGAGAAATATGGCCAGTGTCTGCCAGTACCAGATGACTCACTTTTGCTGTGGGAGCAACGGAACTAAGACCATGACCTAGACACTTTTTCTCGGTTGACTGGGACTGAAGGTATGGAAAAGATTCTTGCTTCTGGAGAGAACCCTTCCGTAAATGGAGTTACTATCAGTGTGGGGGGGAAACACTTCCATCACAGCGACGAAGGATATCCACGGCCTAAAGAGAAATACGCGTATTTGATCCATAAGATGCCTCGTACGCCAAAAGACGACTTGGCAACTTGAGAATTCTATCACCTAGATCCAGACGGTGGAACCAGAAAGCTGAAACGTTACCTTCAGGAGCACATCACCGAAACTCCACTACTTTTTCCGAGAAAGTACTTTGGTGGAATTGAGGCCAAGGAAGAGGGTACAGCGAACTGCATAAAAGCCGTCAGCTGCCACCCCCTCCGCCAAAACCAGGAGACCATCCTGGCCCAACTACAAGGTCAGCTGCGTCATGTTCATGGAAGCCGATTTGCATGGATCTTTTTGAATAGCGTTGCACATTAGACTATTATGATTTATGAATGGTTGCGCATGATGGGAACACGGGGTACGGTAGGCTGAATACCAAATATAGAATACGGCATTCAACGGCGAAATTCTGCTTCAAGCAAATTTAATTGCCGTCGCAATAACCAGATGGCTACTGCGTCTATAAGCCACAGTTTTTTAGCAAACCATAAAGCCCCACAATTTGCATCGTGAATGTAGCTCAAATTTCCATCCGCGTATTTGCTCTCTTGGCAAGTTCTAGTCTAGGAACCACAATAGTTCTGTCTTATCAGGCTCTCAATATGTTGTGGATTGTCAACCTTTGGTAGCTCTGATTCTCAAACTTCCGCTCCATGACATGAGGGCAGCCCCCCGATCTGAAGTACGAATTCAGGTGCTATATAACCTCCTACTTTCTGCTTTGTCCACCTTGTTCACCAGGAACATATTCGTGCAAGTTTCCGACAATATGGAGGTTACAGTCCTTCGTTTTCAGTGCTTGAGTTGTCGCGAACAGATATAAATACCGTGCTCTTAGCTTTGCTATCATCATCGAGAGCTAGGTTCTGTGGGAGAGCTAGGACTCTGAGAATGAAGATGGCAGGGAACATGATTGTAAGGATGTTCAACTAGCTGGGTTGAGTCCTGACTCCTTTTATATTATGTGTATGATGCGTTATAAACTTGACTTGTGTGGCTAATGTGTAAAAGCTTCGTTGGTTTTTTATCCTCAAATCCCATGTAGTGATCAGGCATGCTAATATGTTACGTATTTCTAATCTCAGAGCACTAGCAAGGTTCTTATAAGCTGTTAAATTGGTGGTGTTGTGCTACGTGCACTTTGAGCCATTGCCATGCTCCTTGCAAAAGAGCGAAGACTGCTTCTCGACAACTATAAATTCCCGATGTGTTGACCAAATCCAGTTTCTCTTCAGCAAGACAAATTTTTAGAGGTTAACACCGAATGGTCCTTGCGACCATCGGGCCAATCACAACTGCTCTGTTCTTGATGAAATGTGGTATTCTCGTGTAAACACCTCTTTCGCGATCAACACCTCCACGATTGTTTGCAAATGCTGCAACCATCACCATCAATGCCAACCCATAAACCCGAGCGCCATACCCATCACCTCTCAAATCTCCTTACCTCCTCTCAGCCTTCAATCACTCTCCCTTCACCCCCCTAAACTCCCTTTCCCTCGTTCCCTCCCCCTTTTGCCTCCGCCATTCCCTAACGCTGTCCCACCAACCTCACACCCACCCTATCCCAACATACTCAACCCCTGTAACCTCCTACTCTCATTAATCTTCGCCCTCAGTTCATCCGTCATCCCTTGCGCAAAAAACTGGGAGGCATCAAACTGTGCCGCGATGGGCGCGATGACCGCTGCTTCTGCTTCTGGAAGAATAGCTAAACTCTCCGCGGACCTTTGTCCAGTGACGGGAACCGGAGCCACTGGTTGACTGTATGATGCCGGCGCCGGAGTTGGAGTTGGGTATGCTGCTTGCGGTGGAGGGACGCCGTATTGTGGTTGCTGTGGCGCATACTGATATCCCTGCTGCGGCTGTTGTCCATAACCTTGTGCTGGCTGACCTCCATGCATCGGCACCTGCATCTGTGCTCCTCCTTGTGCTGGCCCCCCAGCCTGCCCCGACTTCGAAACATACTCCCCAATCGTTTGTGGATCAACAAGTCCATACAACACAAGCGCAGCAAACAGCGCGTAAGTAACCTGCGGCGCCCCCTTCAAAAACTCGGCAGCACCTTCCTGGCCCTTAGGATCTGGGCTCGAGACAAGGGTCTTCATTTGCTGGATTATCGTGATCATTTGCCATGGGTCGAGCGTCTTGATCGTGTCGTCTATTGCGTGTTGCGGCGGAACCCCATCCGGTAAATGGGTGACAAGCGCTCCAGCTTGAGGAAGAAGGGAGGGTGGAGCGTATTGTTGTGGTGGCTGCCCATATCCTGGAGGGGGGATCGGATATCCATTCATTGGAGGCGGCGCATGGTGTTGATTATGCTGGCTGTGGGATGATTGTTGGTGGTGGGATTGGTTTTGGTTGGAGCTATTGCCGCCGTGCTTGTTGTCCGAGTAGTCCACTTTAATTACGCGGTTGCCGCCGAAATGGACACCACCATTCAAATGCCTGATTGCGGTGGTTGCGGTGTCTGTGGGTATTGTTAGTATATGAATTGTTTGTGTAGGGGTTAAGGAGGACGTACCAACGTCGCGGAATCTGACGAAACCGTAGCCCATTGATGGCTTCTTAACACGAGCCTCGACCACGGCGTCTCCAAAGTGCTTCTCAAAGAACTCGCGCAGTTTATCATCATCGATATCTGGATTCGAAGTCAGCTTGAGTCCAACTCAATTGGGGGTCGTATAGGCGCATACCGTATGGCATGTTGCCAACGAAGATCGAGTTGTTTGGCACCTTCTCCGAGACTGATGGGTTGATCGACATCTTGGATGTATGTGGTTGATGTGAAGGAGAGGTGCGGGAGATATGGGGAATGGTTCGATGAAAAGTCGTAGAGGTAAGGCCCGCGCTTCACGTTCACCAAAAGGAAGAGCAAGCTTCAAGACAAAGAGATCTGGGATGAATCTTCAAATAACTTCTTCTATGGATGGAAGATTGTCTCTATGCCTTTTGGTATCTCCCAAGCTGCACAATACGGCAATTAGTTCAGAAATGTATAACAAATAGCCGCGTATCAATTGGGTTTCGTAGTAATTGGACTGTTGTGGTTGTTATCGCGCTTGTCGTATGAAAGTTGCGGCCGCAAGGCGGCAAAACATCATAGCCGCGTACGCACTAGTCTCCATCGAGCCAGCACCTGCAACCTCGCTCAGATTTCCACTGCATTGACGCAGCTTACCCCAGGCCATCACCTCGACTCCACAAAACACCAACCCCAAACCACAAACATGTCTGTTCCACCTAATGCCCGCGAGGCATGGTCCCAGCTCACCAAGATGGCGCAGAATGCGCAGAAGAAGGGCGGAGCTCCAGGACCAAAGAGAATGGGTGCTGGCCTCGGAGGACTTATCTTGCTCGGTGGCGCCGCTGTCGTCGCTAGCAACTCGCTGTTCAACGTTGATGGTGGTCATCGCGCTATTAAGTATACGAGAATCGGTGGTGTGAAGCAACAGATCTACGCTGAAGGTTAGTCAAGATGCTGTCGTCACTATTGATAGCATGCTGATAGAGATAGGTACTCACATCAAGATCCCATGGTTTGAGACCCCGATAGACTACGATGTTCGCGCGAAGCCACGCAACGTCGCCTCCCTTACCGGAACCAAAGATTTGCAGATGGTCAACATTACCTGCCGTGTCCTCTCGAGGCCGAGAGTCGAGGCGCTGCCACAGATTTACAGAACACTCGGTATCGATTATGATGAGAGAATCTTGCCATCTATCGTCAACGAGGTGTTGAAGAGTGTTGTTGCACAGTTCAACGCCTCTCAGTTGATTACTCAGCGTGAGAGCGTTGCCAGACTTGTTAGAGAGAACCTCGCTTTGAGAGCTGCCAAGTTCAACATCATGTTGGATGATGTCTCCCTTACTGTAAGCTCAGATTCAACATGCCTCATATCCGAGAATATTGCTAACCTGTTACCAGCACCTCGCTTTCTCCCCAGAGTTCACAGCCGCCGTCGAAGCCAAGCAAGTCGCCCAGCAGGAAGCCCAACGCGCCGCCTTCGTCGTCGACAAGGCGCGCCAAGAGAAGCAAGCCATGGTTGTCCGTGCGCAGGGAGAAGCCCGCTCCGCCGAGCTGATCGGAGACGCCATCAAGAAGTCGCGCTCATACGTCGACCTGAAGAGAATCGAGAACGCCAGGGCGATTGCACAGATCCTCCACGATGCGGGTGGCAAGAACAAGGTTTACCTTGATTCTGAGGGACTGGGTTTGAATGTTACGGAGGGCTATGAGGATAAGACGAAGAAGTAAAGCAATGAATGAGGAATGGATCTCCACTAGTGTATTCTGAGCGGGGCGTGTATATTATGATAGGAATATGGAAAGCATAACATGCCACTCTACGTCGATGGGGGTTATGTTTTGAAAGTGATCATTGCTCAAACGCTAGAACGCCGCTGCAATACATAACTACGGTCTCATCTCAAATATGTTTGCCACCTGTTTATGGCGGCATCTTGCTCCCTCTTTTCATCGATCTTCTCTTCAGACTCATCCCCTCAGCCAACTTCTCGCATCTAGTTGCCTCCACGAAGAGCAAGGACGAGATGGAGTGTTGCACCAGCCTCGAGGTTGTATTCAGTGGCAGTTTTATCGTCGGCCCTGGTACCACTGTGTTAGTCCCATGCTAACCCTAGGATCCCGTGCGATGAGTGTGGTGGTGAGGAAAGAGATAGAAGCGGATCGTTGTGGGAAAGATAAGCTTACATCTGCTTTCCACCAAAGATCAAACGCTGCTGCACAGGTGGGATACCCTCCTTCTCCTCGACCTTCTCCTTGATTTGAGATACCTTCGTTGTGTCAGCGTACGTCCCTCCACTCCCTCGTTCCATACTATGTCGCACCACTCCTCGATTAATAGGGCGCAATGGCGTGTTGCTTCAAGGTAAGGCGAAATGTACCTTGTAGTCCTTCTCGATGTCAAGCTCGATCTCCTTGCCGGTCAACGTGCGAACCCTATGGCGTATATTAGTAATGCTCTTTCGGAGTTTGCCAAATCTCCAGAAGAGGGCTTACTTGATGAGCATTTTGTCTTATTAAACAGCAAAAGTAAAAACGAGTGGGTATAATGAGCTTCCTCTGTAGATGGTAGCTTGGTGTTTACTTTGTGGTTGTCGCAAGGTGAATCAGGCTGACACTCCACAAGGCTGCAGTCTGATCTCGAAGCTGCTCAGTGGCACATACTGGTAGTGGAGAACTTGTGGTGGACAAAAGTAGCGCTGGCCAAGCAATTGTGGTGTTGCTCAGACAAATATCACGGTCTAGCGGGCTTGGGAGGTCTTGGTGTTACGATTCTGAACGTGACAATTGGTCTTGGTTATTGCTTATGAGTTGTGATTGTTTATAAGTTGGGTCTTCCACCATTTTTAAAGCTTCGTATTCCATCCTCGATATATCTTCAAAATCCTCAATGTAAGTGTTACTTTTGTCCTAGTTTGAGCACTGTTGCTAGTGTGGATAGGGCGGTCATGGAGGCAATGGCGGGGTCACAATGCGAGTGCCATTGACCCCGCCAACGACCATCCTCACAGGGCTGAAAGAGCTCAACTCTTTATTCACAAAGAGAGTGGGAGATATAACGTTTGGACACTTCAATTGGGCTCTCACAATTAACTTGGCTTCGACGCCATAACATAGACAATGTAGCTGATACGCAATGCAGTCACCTTACCAATCACAACTCGCATCCATCACCACATACATCTCGGAAAACAACCAATTAACCTCCCAGCCATCGAAAACATGGCAGGAATAATCCGCTCCTTAACCAGATCCCGCTCCCGCTCCCGCCGAAACAGCACAACCTCCCTGCACTCCATGGAGCAAGCCAGCTCTTTCTCCGTCCCGGTCGACATAAACGACTCCCCAATTATCTCCGGCAAGCACACGTTAGTAGTTGCGGCTTCGACCCCCGACTTCGATGCAGTCCAATTACAGCAATGGCGTGACGAAGGTTACGTAGTACACTACTGCCACGTGTACGAGCGTGGCCGGTCTTCAACCTTCGGTGTGCAGCAAATCGGCGATGAGCTGGAAAGCGGGCAGAAATACGCAATCGTAGCATACGACCACGCCGCCACCCTCCTCCTCAGTGAAGCCTTCGAAGCCCTCCCAAAACTCTGCGCTTTTGTTGCTTTCTACCCAGATACCCTCCCTCACCCTGAAGAGCGCCCGCGCGGGGACTTCGCATTACAGATGCATTTAGCTAGCAACCAGCCCTTCGCGCCGTGCTACCCAAGCTTTAACTACGCCGGAACAACACCAGGGTTCAACGAAAGGGCATCCCCGGCATACGACAGAGTAGCGTCAGGCCTGGCCTGGTCCAGAGCGCTAAGCTGTGTAAGAAAGGGCTTCGGGATCGAGCCCAACCTCGAAGGGATCTGGGACCGCCATCTCGCTGAGGAATTCTTGCACAAGGATGCGCGGGCAACTATTGGCACTATGGCTTCCAACCCCTCCGTCTTGCACGTGCCTACCATGACCGGGGGGTTTGGGCAGCAGGAACTACACCGCTTCTACGATAAATTCTTCATCCCTAATAACCCGGCATCGATGCGCATTACGCTGGTGTCTAGGACGGTGGGGTCAGATAAGGTCGTGGATGAGATTATTATTAGTTTAACGCACACGTGTGAAGTTCCGTGGTTATTGCCTGGAATTCCGCCGACGAATAAGTTCATCGAGGTTGCGTTGGTAAGTGTGGTGGCTATAAGGGGACTGCAGCTGGAGTGGAAGAGGTTGTATTGGGATCAGGCGAGTGTGCTTGTTCAAGCCGGGCTCCTTGACGCTAGATTGGGCGCTGTGGGACTGGGTCAGAATGGTGTCAGTTGTTTGCCGATAGTTGGTAACGAGGGCGCCAAGAAGGTCCTAGAAGGCGCGGAGGGAGGGCTGCCTTACAATGGACTCATTCCGAATTGGTAGTTGAAGTAGAGGGAGGTTTTGGTGTGTGGAAGCGGTTTATAAACAAAAGCTCATTGTGTAACTAATATATTTTCGTAATTCCTTGATATGTCCCTGAGTTCAACTAGGATTGTTTACTGTCCTGATCCTGGGGAACGCTTCCAACCATTTCTTATATAAAGCAGCGCCATTGTCTGAAGATTTGCCTCTTCACAACGCTGCTAAATTATCCACAAAAGCGCATAATGGCTCCAGAAACTGGCTGGCTCATCATCTTAAGTTCAGAATGCAGGGCGCTTTCAATCTTTGGTTCTGTCAAGTGTGTGGTACTTGAGGACTTGATACTAGATCTTATCTTGTAACAACCAGTCGGCCGGGAAATGTTGTTATTGTTAGCAACTGCTTGTAGTCAATAAAGATCGGCTATTATCAGCTATTCGGCATTTGCGCTAACCTTTCCTACTGCGCATATGCTTCCATGAACTTCTGCCTTTGCTTTTGCTTGTCGAGTAATGGAATCTACGCCACGCAAAGCCATAAGCCATGTTAGAGGCGAAGTGTGGTATAGTAATACCATCTGGCAGGATTCTCCTCTTCATCAGATACTTTGTCGCATGCATTTGACTTCTTGACTTGAGAGTGCTAGATGCGTGGTTGGGAGAGTTTATGTACGAGGCGTTATGCGGTGTTGGGCAACGGCTTACAAGCACCCCTTTCCCAAACTGAAGAAAGGCGAGGATTATGCCGTCAGTATGTTACTCCATGTTACGTGATGCTCGGTAACTGGTCCAAGACAACAAGAGAAAATGTATAAAACGAGAGCTTGCGCACCAAGAACTTGATTGCCCGCTATCCGGACTATTAACGACGATGTTACAACATGGAAAACTGTTCTCTGGATAGGCCTGCGTGTTTTGACTGCAAATTCTGCTCCTCACATATTGTCGTTGAAAGCAATGATGAAATATCACAGTACACTAGCAACGGTATGATCCTCAACGATAGCTGCTTCTGCACGAATCCCTGTTATGGTATGTGATAGTAGCACCTGACACTACAGCCTTCTCTCCATGATGAGCTGGCGCGTCCAAATTTTGTTCCTTGTTCCAGAGTGTTGAAAGAGTAGGCGTGGCTTTATATAGAGTGTGTTATGGGGTGTTGGATAAGTTCGGCAAGTACGGAGATTCTTGGGGCGAAGAATGATGAGACTAAGGGACTGCGTGCAGTTTTGTGGATACCTCCTCACTTGTTTAAGTTACACAAGTGTGTAAAGAAACAGCTTACAGATAAGGAAACTAGCTCTTCAGTCTTTGGACGTTTGGAGCTCACCAAGGCATGAGCCGGACGTTGTCGACAACTGCGTGAGGTATAGGACTGCGTGTCAGCGTCGTTTTTTTATGTATTTGGTTATAAGTTAAGGGAAGATGATAAGCCGTTAATGTGTGCCAGGCGTTACTACCATCCAAGGAGAGCCATATGATTCTGCTAACCCACAAGTTGAGTCGAAGTAGGCGCTTTGATGAGAGCCAGATCATTAGACCAGCTCTCTCTCCATGTCATTTCTTGATTGTGTTGCGAGTAATTTAGACCCTGGAGAAGAAGGCCACAATTGTGAAGACAGACACGCCACGTATATAAAGGCCATCATAAGGTGTTGACAACACTTGACTAGAGGGTTGCAAAGTAGAGAGGCGCAAAGGGCGCAAGCCTAAACCCTTGCTTAGGTGGGATAGGAGTGCATATGAGCTCCTGCACCTCCAGCACAAAGAAACAGAGTTTTATAAAGAGCCCACAGTGTTGGGCGGAAATAGCACAATACCCCGCTAATTTCTGGTAAGTAGGGGTAAACCTACCTACCCGTTGATGTTTTCTGCTGAGGTGTGTAGGGCTCGGTTGAAGTGGACTCTGGAGAGAGGGACGGATCGGAAGGTTTTTGCCATGTTACCGTTTGGATGAATGTTTTTAGAACTTGAGCAGAAAAAGTGAGGCCGTGCGTGGGCAGTTTATATGGAGATCAGTATAAAGTGTTAGATTCTTTCAGCTACGAAAGTGAAACTGGTCGTGAAGTTCTGAAAGACGAAGTTCGTGCAGAACCTCAATACAGATGTGACATCATGTGACAGCGCGTGCACAATCGCGTCTAGCTGTCCTTATCGCTCCACCGCATCTCTCAACCACAACCACAACCCTCAGTACAACTGACCTCCTTTCGACAACCAGTTTCCCTGCTCTTTTTGACGAAGCCAAACACGAGATGTCATGATAACGTTCCCATCGACGTCTTTAACTACGCCGTAATCATGGGATCCCGCCTCAAAAAGAATTCCGAAGCCGTTGCCAAACGTCTAGCCTCCCACCAATTCACCTCCGAAGACGGCGACGAGTACTCCGAATCCTCCTTTGGCGGCTTCAGCGACTACTTCCGGCGCAAAAAGATAAAACTCCAAAATCTCGATGCCGAAATCCGGCAAAACAGCTCCCAATCCCCAAAACCGCAAATCTTCAAGGGAATCGTCGCAAGTGTAAATGGCTACACGCAACCCAGCCTCAATGATCTGCATAGGATGGTGGTGGAGCATGGAGGTGGATTTTTGCAGTATATGGATGGGAAGACGAACGTTACGCATATTATTGCGTCTAGCTTGACGCCGAAGAAGGCGGTTGAGTTTAGGCGGTATAGGATTGTGAAGCCGACTTGGGTGGTTGAGAGCGTCGCGGCAGGCCGACAGCTGCCGTGGGAGGATTATAGAGTGGTAGACGAGGGTTCGGCCCAAAAATTGCTGGGATTCCAGGGTGGGAAGCTGGGAAGTCAGGTTAATCGGAGCCAGAGAGGATACAAGGACCAGACGAACGTTTCTTGGTATAATAGCCAGATGAAGGCTGCGGCGGAGGAGATAGAGGATGATGTTGAAGGTGTGAAAGCCGTTGCCTCCAGGAGGAGTGGGGGTGATGGTGATGGTGTGATGGCTGGTTGGAGAACGCAGAGCCAGACGCCGAAGGATGAGAGGAAGAGCAGCTTTGGGGCCATTGAAGGGTCGAGTTTCGACAACTCCGTGCCTACCAGAGATGACGAAATGGCCAGTCTCTCAGGAATACAAACACAGCCGCGAAAGTTCCTGATGAGCGAGGTTAAGACAAGCTTGGATTTAGAGGATACGATAGAAGACGTTGGAGACGATAATCGGTTGAAGCATCCACCTACCGACCCCGAGAACTATGGTTTTACCTCTTCCATGGAAGAGGCCATGAATGCAATAGAAGACGTACCACTCAAGAGCACCGAGAATCCTGCTGAAAATCTGCCAAAGACCGAAACTCAAAAATTATACGATGCAACTCCTGCGCCTGCCCGCAGACCCTCTCTTGCAAAGGTACAAACACCACCAGAGCCTGAACCTCCGCAGCAGCCCAACTTTGGCCTAAAACGTACCCTCTCCGCCGAATTTCTGTCCCCGTCGAAACGAGCACGACCGATTGGCCCGGCAGAAGAGCACAACATGAACCTCCTCAAAGACCCAAAGATGCGCCAATGCAGCACCGCAAACCCGCAATTCATCCAACAGTTCTTCTCCGAGTCCCGCCTGCACCACCTCTCGACCTGGAAATCCGAGTTGAAAGAGAAATTCCAACGCATGGCTGATGCGCAGACATCTTCCCAGTCCAGCCAACAGAACCTGAGGCTCTTCAGGAGGAAGCCCGGGGCGAGGAGGTACGTCATGCATGTCGATTTTGACTCTTTCTTCTGCGCCGTAAGTCTGCTCAAAGAGGTTGAGAAAGAAGGTCCGGAAGTTAGAAGCAAGCCGGCGGCGGTTGCGCATGGGAGTGGCCAGGGCAGTGAGATAGCGAGCTGTAACTATCCAGCGAGGAAGTTTGGAGTCAAGAATGGGATGTGGATGAAGCAAGCGTTGAAGCTGTGTCCCAATATCAGCGTCCTGCCTTATGACTTTCCAGCGTATGAGGAGGCGAGCAGGAAATTTTATGAGGCGATTCTGGGGATTGGGGGCGTGGTGCAGAGTGTCTCTATTGATGAGTGTTTGGTGGATATTACGTCACTGGTGCTGCCGGCTGGTGGGAGTGATGGGTTGGGTGTTGGGGAGGAGAATATTTGGAGGGAGCAGGAGAAGGCGGATGAGCTGGGGCAGAAGGTTAGGAAGAGGGTTAAGGAATTGACGGATTGTGATGTGAGTGTTGGTATTGGTGGGAATATTTTGTTGGCTAAGGTCGCGCTGAGGAAAGCGAAGCCGGCTGGTCACTATCAGATTAAGACTGATGAGGTCTTGGACTTCATTGGTGAGCTCACGGTACAAGATCTGCCCGGCATTGCCTACAGTATCGGTGGCAGACTTGCCGAGATGGGTATCGTCTTTGTCAAGGATGTTCGCCAAACCACAAAAGACAGACTGATGACTGTGCTTGGGCCAAAGACTGGTGAGAAAATCTGGGACTACTCTCGCGGCATCGACAAGACAGCAGTTGGCGAAGTAGTGACACGGAAGACCGTATCTGCGGAGATCAATTGGGGAATACGTTTCATCGGCCAAGAAGACGCAGAGGAGTTTGTCGTCAACCTGTGCCACGAGCTCCACAAGAGGATGACGAGCATCAACGTCAAGGGAAAGTCATTGATGCTGAAGATCATGCGCAAGGCTGCCGATGCGCCGCTCGACCCTCCCAAGCACTTGGGACACGGAAAATGCGACAACTTCAACAAGACGATCGAGCTCGGCGTATCAACAAATGACGCAGAACTCATGGGCAAACAAGCTGTCCTCATGCTCCGCTCCTACAGCTTCCCACCCGGCGAGCTCCGCGGCCTAGGCGTAATGATGACCAAACTCGAGCCCATCAGATCCGGCACAGAAGGTGGTCAATCCCGCCTCTCCTTCGCCAAAGCTGTCCCAAAGCCACTCCGCAAGCCTCTAGACGACGAAATTGAAGAGCCTCTCACCCCGCAAAAACCCAGGTCCAAACCATCCTTAGGCCGAGGCAGCAGCGGGTCCCTAGAAGAGGATATTGATCCGGAAAGTCCT
>RCNJ01000180.1_pt1 | contig 46104 bp, 43 predicted proteins | sample 2041171 | NCBI WGS metagenome assembly RCNJ01 (sample SAMN09708213, study PRJNA481090) | feces metagenome | biome: feces | host: Pygoscelis adeliae | place: Antarctica: Rookery Lake | collected 2010-03-01 | reverse complement strand
CCCCCGGTGCCCCCCCCCCCCCCCCCCCCCCCTGGAAGGAAATGCTCGGCAGACCAGATTAGGAATAGGTCGTTATCACAGCGACATCTTTTCAACGTCGTCATCATTATTCATCAACAGAGTGATTTACGTAAGGCACTTCAGACGTCTTTTTTACTATATCCAAATCTTTCATTGCTCCTCCCTCTCATCTACCCTTTAAAAGTCCGTCAGACTCTAAATAAACCACTCTCATCTACGTTTAAAAGTCTCTATCAGACTTTGAATCAACCACTCTCAGCGAGACAAAAATGTCTCTACGCGTAGAATGGTTGATGTAGAGCAGAACTTTCTCCAGCTCAGAGTCCTTCATCGTCTCAATCGCAGCCAGTAGTTCAAGTCTCCCGTAGGGAGGCCATTCGCCTGCAGCTAATTCAGCCTGTCTTCGACGAGGTTGGTTCCAGGGATTTTCCAAACTTGAAGAATGGTTTTTATGCAGCGGTTAACCCTCCTCCTCTCCTCATTGTCGACCCGCTCCCTATAATGAACGCTCTTGTATTCCCGAATCCGCCTCGGCTTGTTGCTACCGAGCTTGACAAAGGTTCGTCCTTGCAAGGAGAACCTTGTGAACTGCTTGCAGAGATCCACGTGTAGAAGATGAAAGCGTACCACGCTAACAAACTGATGCCGGCCGCCATAAGCTGTGATGAATTCATGGCCCGCTTCGGCCTTAGAGAGTGGTTCTTTGGTTGCCATTGGGATAATCGCCTCTTTCCCCAACGCGGGATAAGCTCAGTTTCGACGTCTTAAGATTGCCGAGTTTTGATGAGCTCGCTGATGGTGTGGTGTGACGGGACGTGGAACAAGCACGGTGGCGGAAGGATAGGAGGCTCGCCCTGGGATGCCTGTTCGAAGGATGTAAGCAGCATATACTTGCCAAGTGTTCCAAATATTATATAATAAACACAAACTGGTAGTTTTGAGGATCGACCCTTGATGAAGGGGCATCGTCACCGACTTCCACGATTTGTGCAGAAGAACCTCGTTGCAGTCCACCACCGCCGCCGCCGATTCTTATACTCGCGCGTCGTCTTTCTTACCACCAGTTGATTCGGTCACCGCGAAACGTCAGCTGCTCTTCGTAACAAGCACAATCAACTTACCTCCATGTCACATCCAAACATCCACCTAGAGGTTTGAAAGATGAAAAGGGTATATTGCGGCCGTCATCGTTCTTCTAGCCCTCACCAAACCATCACCATGCCCTCTCTTAAGTCTATACGTGGTTGAAAGGTCATAGCGTCCTACCCGTCTCTGAGTGCTCTCCTCACACAGCGTGTCACAAGCGCCACTCTCATTACCAGGCATACATCACTCTTCTAACTTTCTCAGACTCGAACCCAAGGCTTTTCCCAGTCTTCCCAAAGGTACAGAGGCACGCGGCAGCCGCCAACTGCAACACACAGGGTGCGTAAAAGAACGGCAGTTGCACGCGTGCTCCTTAATCCCTGTATGTCATGCCTTCTGTTTCACTCATCCTCTTCGCCAGCACGTCTCTCATGTAAAACTCCACCAACATTGTGCCGTAAGCCTCGAGCTCCTCTACTGGGACTGCGAGACGGAAGTCGTTCAGAAGTAAAAACTGCAGTTCTAAGTGGTTTAGTTCTGGCAATGGAAGACCTCCAACCTAGGTGAGCTGTTAGCCATGTCCTCTCCCTACACCAAGTTAGGCCGTGCAGAATCGATTGCGCGCAAACATACCTTGGCATATCTCGAGTTGGTATAGAAAGTATCCGAGAAGAACTTGCTCGCACAAGTCACACCCGCAATAACCAACCTATGGATATTAAAACTATCGACCACAAAATAGTTATGCAAGTTCAGCTGCTCCTCGTCATTCGGCGGTGTTATTATTTGACCCTGCCCCACATCCTCCAAGCTCGGGCTGACACTCAAACTGATCGGCGTCGACGGCTCCTCATGCTCTTCATCTGGACTCCTCCGTGCCGAAGCCCCCAAACCTCCACTCGTACCTCTCTCACTTCCTGCCCTATCATCCCTGTCATCAAAAGTCTGAGGATTGACACGCTCCGTCATGCGATCGAAGTAGACGAGTAAGCTAAGAAAAACCTCGTAAGTGAGCGGACAATATTTATGTATCCTGCTCAAATAGCTCAGCACCGTAATGCTGGGTACATTCTTTCCATGAAACGCGAGCACGCTTGCCGTCAGACCCGACATCGGTGTACTCTGATCCTGCGGCGGCAGTGCTCTATGTAAATGCTCATGTTGTTTGTCGTTTGTGGTTGTTATCTTCGTCAACAGCCCAGCGACCATCTCTATCACATCCCCTATTGGCATATCGCTAATGTCGTAGTTCGGCGCAACATGGTGGTGGTCCTCTGTGGCAAGCTGCTCTTGCGCAAAGCTCTCGATGTGTGCTAGGCCCTTCACTTTAATGGTGTTTCCGTCGTACCTGGTCAGGTCGTTCGACGAATATGCTGACCTCTGCATCGCGCTGTTCCCTCCTGCTCTTATTGCGTCTTGATCATATTGCGGATTATAGTTTCTGTTTTGGTATGCTGATGATTGTGTTCTCGGATGCAAGTGTTGCTGGGTAGCGTATGCTTGTCTCGACTCGTCTTGCGAACTGTAACCGGTTGACGGGCGCGATCTGTACTGAAGGTCTTCGTGGTTTGCCGGCGCGGAATGCGTTGGGCCCGCGGCCGCTGAATGCATTGGGTATGCTGGGCTATGGTTTGAATTGCTAGGAACGTACGATGGTGGCGATGACTCTCGTCTGTCGTCTGGGTGCGGGTTCGAAAAGTGCAGATTCTGGGCAATGGTGTTGATGAGGGTGGCCATGTTCTGTTCCCGATCTCAGCGACAGCACGATTAAGATAGCAGGCTATGATGCGCGAAATATGGCGGCTCAAGTGGAAGCGGTGGAGAGCCAAGGCTCAACGCAGGGACGTCACAGCTGACAGTGTCCACCTTCCAAAGCTCAGGCTCAAAAAGCAGATTAACTTTAAGATTTAGACTCCCTCGGCCACTGGCGGGGTCAATTTGCGTGGCAATAGGAAGAACGTGGTAGGACAGCGCGGGCACCTAGCAGCTTGTCTAGGTCGTTCGGGGGATGAGGAGATAGGAATGCTTGGTGTTCTATTCCAGGAAGCCCGGCGATGGCCTTATCTTGGCCAGACTGAACGTGGGGTGGTTTGTGTCTGGTCCGTCGCGTCTGCGCAGCCGCGCCTAGAGCTTCCAGACCACACGAAATGAGACCGGTAGCTGCTCACCTTTGAATGTTCCTGTGAGGGTTCCGGACGGCCTCGTGGGCTGCCCATATATGATTTTAGTGTAAGCGCAAGTTGTATTAGGATAGATCTATCGTTTATTAGCGTCTATAATGTGGTTGGGGAGTGTTCGTGGAAATGTTGTCCACGTTGTTGTAGGATGTGTTCTGCTTCGCTCGGGGGAAGTTCCAGGGACGGAGAGGCACGTCACTAAGCCTTGGGAGGGGCGGAAGCTAGCAATGCAGTCGCCATCGGAGGAGGCACCTTGCGTTGGTAAAATGTTTAGGAAAAGAACTTAACCACTTAGGGACACTATGCGACGGTTCTGTTATTAAGAAGACGCCGATCTCTCTCGATAACACTGTTATCTTATAGCTGAAGCCTTGACCGTAAAAGCCCTCGTCGACGTCAGATGTCCGGCTAAACCACAAGTCAACCACTCAGCTTCAATGACAGGTGCACGCACTGTCTCAAGCACCGCCACGTTCGATCTTGAAAGCTTTCAGTGTCTTTGGGACTTCCGAGTACAACCACACTCTTTATATTCTAAGCAAGTTAGGCAGCATTAAGTGCTCTCTATGCTGTGGTATTGTTACAGGCAGGAATGGGTCATGTGCTGGCTTCTTTCGACTCAAGACGCAATGAGATTGAGCTTCAAGAGCTTAACCGATTAGTGCTGTGCTTGAATAAGACTTTGAAGGAACAGAAGGAAAAGGTCGCCCAAAGTCAACAAGAACAAGCCGCTTGCCGAGGAAGACTTAGCGACTCGATCGGGAAATGTGAGACGCTTGTGTCGTTCATCAGGGGTTCGCAATCTTTCCTCCTGCCAATCTCATCAAGACAACACCAGCTGAGGGTTTTAGGCCCTGGCAGTTCATTGAAGAGGTTGCCAAACACACTCAGGTGGCATGCATATTTTCTGGTGGCCGGTCGATGTCGAGATTTGCAGGCCTACATCATTTCGCATTGACCTCCCTTCTTCACCGCTTCATTTCCGTCGTGTTTCTCCTGATCTTCCGCCACATGCATGAAAACTAAGCGCCAGCAACAAGTACTCCTGAATGCGATTGGCATTACCGATTCCCTATTTGCTACAAGTCCACATGCGCTTTAACACCGTCCTGAACAAAATCAAAAACAGAGGAGAAACACAGGCTCGGTTATATCTCTATGCATTGTCCCGAGGTATCGCGTCCATGCTTCGGCTGGCAAAATAAAGACCCGATACTCATGCGCTTCTCTCCGCGTTGACGTTGACCCTGTAATCGTTGTCTGGCAAGTAAAGGTGTCTGATGGCGCCCTTCTTGGTCAGGACTACCATTCTGATAACACCTCCGGAGCTTCCATCCCACTTGATAGCCTCTGCCAATGAGTTCTTGACGAAGTTCACTGCCTCCTCCTCTTCCATGTTCTCCTTCCAGTTGGCGTCACAGTATCCGTAAATGTATGTCGAACCAGAGCCTCCGATAGCGTAAGACTGCTTGTGTAACGACCCTCCTAATGGGATGGAGTAGACTTGTCCTCCGTGGCGCTCGTCCCATCCCGCAATAATCAATCCAGCGCTATCACCATGTCAGCATATCTCTTGTATTCTTCCGCAACATGTCTCACCTCAAGCGGTCCTTATTGGCGTAGCTGATCTCCTGGAACATAGAGGCTGCGATCTGTGTAGTTGGTGCTGCACCGTTCTGGATGCCGAACATGCTTAACTGGTAAGAGACGATATCTGCAACTGCTTGGGTATCTGCTGCGGATCCAGAGCGACAGCACCAGATGGTGTCGTGGACTTGCGTAAGCTTATCCGTGACTCTGTTGGCGATGTATGCTCCGGTAGTCGTTCTCGAATCGGCGCCTGGCTTATGTTAGTGTTTGCGCTTCCGAAACTGATGGCATATGCGTACCCAGGATAACACCATCCTTGAAGTTGATCGCCATACTAGGTTATGGTTAGTTGAGCTCGTGGCGGTAATTTTGTGACCTGGCTGGTTGACCTACATCGAAGTTCCAAGGCTGCGCCAGCTGTTAGTAGCTCGTGCAAAATGACATCTAGTCTCGACTTACTTGACCTCTCCCTTCTTCAGTCTGTCCATATCGATGTGAATTCCATCTGAAGCTCGGATTAGCCATAGCTCAAGCTCCCAAGGTGGTTGATAGCGTACCCTCATTGAGCATCCCAGTGTTGCCGAACTCCATGTTTGCGGCTTTGTGATGTTTATTTGTGTGTGAAAGGTATTGGTATGGAAGATTGTGCAGTCGGATTGAAGATTCGTGGTGGTTTGTTCAAAGCTCGTTGTTCTGGATTATGGTAAGGCAGCTGGGCCTCGTCGTATCTGTTTGGCGCGCCTCGCGAACATGAGCTCCGTCAGAGACCCGTTAATGATGTTCCGTTCCGTGGTTTGACAAGGGTGTCGCAACAAACCTACTCGTGCCAGGATCACAAGTGGCTCTGGATTACGAAGATCGTTGCAACCAAGGATTAAATATCGTATTGCAAATACTGGATATGGTAGTTACGCTTTGCTTGAAATTGCGGCGATCAGAAAGAAACACCGAAACCTTTGGATTATTGAAGTCCAGCAGTATTGAGGAAAGGAACACTAAAATGATCAAAATCGGCTCGAATGCAACATCCTGATTTCTTGAATGGGACTTGGTAATGGCTTTATCTCGCAGTGCTGAGTTATTCAACTAAATATCCTCCACTAGAAACATGCAATGCTCTACCTTGTCTATATCCAGCGCGGAGACGTTCGTTCTGCCATACTTGGCTTGGTAGCAGCATCGATTGTGCAAAGCCTTTGCCTCTTTTTCCCAGACCCCATGAAAACTGCATTTATTGTGAAAGAGACACTTGGGGAGAGACTTGAAAGTAACTCAGATGGCAGTGCCTCTCAGATTTCCATATCTTGCACAGAACGATCATGGTGAGCGCGTGGGTCCTTGTGCTTCAAAGGGTAGGATTCTTCAGGATACATGGCTGGTGGCTGCATTGAATCTTCCCACGCTCCTCAGTCGGCTTAGGAACGACGCTAATGCTGCGAAGAATGGGGCCGAAGGTTGTATTCGTAATCCTCCAAGTTCTCACTTACCCTCCACGCATGAGACCCTCGTCCTTTTCCAATTTCAGTGGTGTAAAATGCTCCTCATGCTCTGCCCTGGTATCCGTAACCTTCGCCGCTGGCGTAGCGGGCTCATCCTCAGCACACCCGCAATCATAAAAGTCCCCAATCTTGGAGCAGTCAAACAGGTCCTTCTTCAGTCTCGTATTGACCTCGTTATGAACATGGCACGCCCAGGTCGCAGCACTCGACCTCGAGCTCACTTGGGGCGGATATTTCTTCAATATCCTCTGGAAGTGTCGTGCGCAGTCGCCGCATGGGTAGAGACGAGCGAAGAGGTGAATGTATGATTTAAGAGCTACACTGTCGTCGGGCGTTGGCTTATCAGGGAACTTCGCCATGGTTGTGTGCAGGACTTTCCATGCTGCATTGCCCAACTCGGCCCTAAGAGATATCTTAGTGTCTACTACTGAAGCTTGATGGAAGGTACTGACTTTAACGTAGCATTTTCTAGTTTGGGCGCAGTCGCCTCGCCATGCAGCACTGCATCGCTTGGTGGCACGCTGGTGACGAGGGTATCCGGTCGCACTCCACCAATCGTCAAGAAGAAAGATACGCCCAGGAATACAAGAATGGCAGCGACTGTCAATGTCAAATGTCTTCGAGGTGGCATCGCGAGGCTTGTGTATATTATCGCACAAAACTGGTTCGAGATGGCGTTCTTGACGCTCAAAATAAAAGTTGCCAGATATTCGCACACTAATAATAGGTAGGTAAGACGAGAATACGAGCTGACAGAGAGATGTCGTCGGCAACTTTTGAGTAATCCAGTACAATTGAAGCACAGATATAGGCAAAAGTCAACGAAAATGAGCAACTGAAATAACGGAGCAGATAGATAGAGCTGTAACCTTAGGGGATAGCACTAGAGAGGCCAAGGGACTTGACGGGCCGTAATTATCCTCCCCTGTCGTTATCCCGGATTTCTGTCTGCGCTATCGGCCACTAACCTTCATGCTTAAAGCTCGTGCCTGGGGCTAACCCAAGCTCAACAGACAGACTTTCTAAGCGCATACTCGAGCTTAATGTGCCCAATAATCTTCAAACCTAGCTATATCGAGCGCGTCTTGGCGGCTAACGATACTCTGTGCATGCTTATCCTTGTGAGGACGAATCAGAACTACTGACATGGCTAATGATGCCCAACAGGGTTCCGATAATCCCACCCCACCAGTCAGAGCTGAGGCCGATACTCGGAAAGCGAGGTGATAGATTATTCCACAAAAGCTGTTCGTGAGCTGCCATACCCGTCGCTGCTCCATACTACTCGTTTCAGCCCATCCATCATCTGCGTCACCGAGGCTGTCTTTCCACAGTAAACGAGATCTTCTGTTTCTTGACAATTCTTCAAACAACAATCTTTGTCACAATTAGCCGTCAAAATGGTATTTCCACCAGCCCCAACAAACGCCATTGGTATGTGCTACGCATATTCACTTCAGCCTTATTTTCAGACATGGACGAAGTGTTATTGCTTAAACTCATAGGCTTTCCGCCCCATAACTGTCTGACGACATCATTTCATCCACACTTCCTGACGATCATTTGTGACTGACGCATATAGACTGGAGCAATGTTGGCTTCAAGGTGCGCGAGGTCAATGGCCACATTGAGTCTCACTACTCCAAGCAGACCGGCAAGTGGTCTGCGCCGAAATTCGTCACCGATCCATACCTCCGCATCCATGGCATGGCACCAGCCCTCAACTATGGCCAGCAAGCGTATGAGGGACTGAAGGCTTTCCGCACTCCAGACAGCCGCATCCAGATCTTCCGCCCATCGAAGAACGCCCGTCGCATGCAGCACTCCTCCGAGTTTATCTCCATCCCACCACCACCAGAGTCGCTCTTCGTTGAGGCAGTTCACGCTGCTGTCGCACTCAATGCTGAGTTCGTCCCACCGTTCGAGACTGGTGCCGCCATGTACATCCGCCCATTGATCTTCGGATCTTCCGCTCAGCTTGGTCTTAGCCCACCGGAGGAGTACATGTTCTGCGTCTACGTTATCCCAACTGGTGTCTACCATGGTGTTCACCCAGTCAAGGCGTTGATCTTGGAGGACTTCGACCGCTCTGCACCAGAGGGAACAGGAAGCGCAAAGGTCGGAGGAAATTACGCGCCAGTCTTGCGCCACAGTGACAAGGCACGCGCGGAAGGCTTTGGCATAACTCTCCACCTCGACTCCCAGACTCGCTCCGAGATCGACGAGTTCTCCACCTCTGGCTTCATCGGTGTCCGCAAAAACGGCAACGATGTTCTCGTTGTCGTCCCAGACTCTAAAAACGTCATCGACAGTGTGACCGCGGACTCCGTCCTCCAGATCGCAAAGTCGGCAGGTTTCTACGTCGAGAAGCGCTCTATCAAGTACGAGGAGCTGCCGACATTCACTGAAGTTATAGCTGCTGGTACTGCTGCTGCTTTGGTGCCGATCCGATCCATTAGTCGTCGTTCGAGGAATGATATTTTCCAGTATATTCCTGAGGGATCTGAGGAGCCGGGACCCATTTTCAGCAAATTGTTGGTTACGCTTCAGGATATTCAGCGTGGTAAGGCTAAAGATCCTTACGGCTGGTGTGAGACTGTCAAGGAGCCAGAAACTGCCAAGTATGTCACGACCAATGGCAGCACGGAAGTCATGGGAGACAGAAACGTGGATGAGCTACCATAATGCTGCAAACTTGAATTTGCACTAGTGGCCGAGACTTCTTTACCCATGAAATAGACGTGGGACTCCACGAAAAATATATGATAGGACGTCTCACGATGAGAATATACTCCAATACCATCCTTTGGGAAGTGTTTGGTTGTATGCCAACTCTAGCTTGAGAAACTTCACTTCATGGTTTGAATGATGGTCATTAACGCGTCTCGTGGCAAGTTTATTACAGTTGGGACAGTCACACTACTTTGTGGCACCGCTAGTTGTGAGAGGTGGCGGTTTTGACGGCGTAATCCTCTACAGCAAAGTCTGCACGCACCGCAGATGAGCGACCAGCAGAACTTTTGAGGGGTGATGATGATCAAGTACCGCTAACCGGATCAGTTTCTAATGGAGGCATCGGTGCTGAATTAGCATTACTTATGTGGAATATATATATAACACAGTTAATACCGCGTGCTAGTCCTGGTTGTGTGAAGTTCGTCACGATTCCTTAAAGCCCTTTATTAGCTTACGTCAAGGCTTAAGCGATCGGTTAGCCCACAAGGAACTAGGCGCGGCAGGCTTTCGTATGCCGGAGTGGCTATTTAGATCTTAGGAAGGCACAGCGTGGCAGTTTAGTAAACCACTGGCTGTGGAGCGGCAGATGAGTATTTTTTCGGTATATATTAAGGGGTTGTATTTCCTAGCTAGCTACCTAATGATCAAGAGTTGCGAGGCATCAATCACTCATGCCACCCTATCTAAGGATTGTTGTCCACTGTCGACCGCATCCTTCCACTATCTTCATTTCGGCTCATCACCAAACAGCATCATCATCAAGGTTAATTACTGTGTCTTTCCATATACAAACGAGACCATTCGTCCTCTTCTTTACCCCTCGCTCTCTCAACTAGATCATATTCCCATTAACATTAATCTCAAACCCCTCGCCCTTCTGTTTCAACGCCTTTGCAAGCATCAACTCCCTCATCCAATCAATCCTCTCATCCCTCGATTTAACAGCAAAATGATGCGTCTTCTCCTTCTCTTTTCCCCAGCCCCCACCACTCACCCCTGGCTCCCGGTTCCTCTTTAACCTCTGCGCCTTCTGCACCACCTCCGGAATGAGCTGAAACGCGAACGCACCCTCCTCCTCTTTACGTCCCATTTTGATATTCAGCGCTTTAAACGCGCTATTCAACTTACTCGAAGACAAGGAGCTGCAGGCAATGGCACAATCGTCAATGTCAATCGACTCGAGAACTTCCTTCGCCCGCTCGTCTTTATGCATAGCTAACCGGGTCCCCTTGAGTGTGAAGTGGTGCTCGTGCCATTCGTGGCGCAGCATGCGGGTCTTGCGCTTCTTCATCCAGCCGGAGTGGTTTAGGTCGTCACTTGCGTTACGTGGGGGGGCGGGGAAGTAAACACTACCGGTAGGTGGACTTGGCCCGTGGGTTGGGTTGTATGCGTTGCTGTGGATGGTTGTGGTGGTGTGAGCATAGTTGGGTATTGGAAGAGAGTTCTGACGACCGTGACGGCGGTGGATGGCTGTCGCGGTTGGTGCCATGGATTCATTTTCATTGAGGCTTGGAAGGCCGACAACGAATGATGGACGGCGGGAAGAGCGGGAGCCAGAGTGTTGGAGATTGCCTCCAGTACTGTTGAGACCAGAGACGGGTGGGCCGCCGTTGCGGTATGACATGTTTGGTGGGACGGACTGAGAGACGTCGCGGGAGATGGGACCCGTGTTGATTGCTGTCAATGGAACATCCATTTCTGATGCTGGGGTGCTGACGCGGTAGATTGTGCTTGGGCCGTTGCGAAGGTCTGGCGAAAGTGCCTCAGCACGCTCCATTGGGCCTGGTGAGAACGCACTGGCAGATGCGGAACGTGGTGAATGTGCGTGAGGGATGGCCAGGCGAGGAAGATTACGAAGACCTTGGATTGGCTGTTGTGTTGGAGAGTGGTGAACTGGTCGGTAGCTCTGTTGCTGGTGCTGCATCTGAGCTGGGAGATTTGAGAACATCTCATATGGTGGAGTGATTGGCTCCTCTTGTGCCCAGGTGGTGTCCATATCGTAGTGCAGGAAGTCAAGGAACTGCTTGACATTGTCTTGTGGATCCCTAGACTGAACGGCGGCGAGCTGCTCTGTATCAAGATGGCTGATTGATGGAAACTCTCCTGGGCCGAGGAGATCAGAAGAAGCGACGACTGAAGGTAGAGTCTCAGAGAATGGACGGACCGCTGGAGCTGTCAAAGGGTTGCCGGGATCGCCAGCAAGGAGAATCATGCCCCCATCTGGGCTGACTGGGTGGCCTGCCTTGAACTGTGCAATAAGACGTTGTTGCTTCCTCCATCTTGAGCAGTTTTCGCCTTTTGAGCACTTATGTGGCTTTGGCATGAGCTGCTCAATGCCGACAATGGAGACAGACTCAAGTGGGGATATGATATCGTCAAAGCCCGGCTTCTTATGTCTGCGCTTCGACTTTGTCTTATTTGGCTTTTTCTCCTCCTCGCACTCAGAGCCACAGTCGATCTCCGTAGGAGATGGAGGAGCTTTTGTCGCATCGGCACGAAGGTGATCAATCTCGGCCCACAGCTTGTGACGCTCACCGAATGAGTGAATATTCAGCTCTCTTAAGTCTTCAAATTTGAGAGTAGTAAGGATGGCACCAGATATGTCGTGTTCTTCAAATTTTTCAACTATTGCTGGCTCAAAGCCTGCTGCATGCATCCACTTTGCGACTTGTCTTGGCGACCACAGTGCCACCTCTCTCTTATCTAACTGAGTAACAGCAGCTGTCAAAGTACTTATAGGACGATGAGCTAGTTGTGGCTGTGGAAATGGCACTGGTGGTGTTTGCGCGAATGCAGTATCTGGTCTTTGAAATGACCCATGGAATCGTGGTGTCAAAGGCGACATTGTAAGGTAGTACTCCTCCTCTGGTGTTGGGTCTTGCGATATCCTGAACAGATGGGGTCCCTTTGGTCCTTCTACTGATTTAGCTGACTTTGTTGGCGAAGGTGCTTGCTGAGCTTGGAAAATAAAGCCGTGATGTTGATTCGACCTTGGCGTTGGAAGGTCCTCACTATCATCAAGTGTCGTTTGAGATCTCCGGCCAGCCTTCACTTATCAGCTAGGGGCGAGCGAGAGGAGGGAGTCATGCTTACAGAGTTAAGACTAATCCTAGGAGAGTAATCCTCCTCAATATCCTCGATATCGCTGTTGATGTCTTCGTCCTCGAAGTCTGTATCAAACTCGGTCGCATTTGATATTGGTCGTGGCGCCTGCGCCTTCATAAGAAATGAGTCTGGAGCATAGCCTTTTTGGAACATCTCCACTCGAGTATCGAGCGGCGGGAGTGCTCTGGTGGAAGGCTGATATAAGGTTAGGATGGTCTCCGGCGGCATCTACTACTCTACGCGGCACTTACCATACTGTATGCCCTTTTGGTATAATGGTTTATGAAGAGAGAGCAAAATGAATTGGGTATCCGATGTCACCGTCGCCGGTATAGAACTGCTTCTTCTAAGACTGAAAATGTGAAACGCTGCAACGCTAAGATAAAGAGGTGATCTGGTCAAAAAGGCCTCAAAACAAGAGGCATTCCATGCCTGGAGGCACGATCTGGTTAAAGTAGAATGAGGAATAGACGCAACGGCTCGCATCGGGCGCCTCCAGTGTGCGTGGCACTCGGCACACTGTGATCTGATAAAGAACAGTGCCCAAAAGCGCCAATCGGCCCACAGGCGGTCGGCACTTTGTGACCTACTTGTGATATGTGCATAGTGAGTGATATGGGAACAGTGTTCTGCACTGTGCGATGTAGCAACGACGTCGATTGGAGAGGTTGAGCAATCTATTCTGAGTAGCGAGACATGGGTCAACTGCACTCCAAGACCGGGCAGGGTGCGAGATTGGAGGGAGAGCGACGGTGCGAAGGAGGAGGAGGATGAGGAGGATGAGGGGACGGGAAGTCGCGGGAGTGGAGGATGGCAGCGTGGGAGAGACACAGCGTCGTGGTCGAGAAAGGCCTAGCATTGGCTGCACCACCGAGAATCCTCGCGAAATGTTTGAACGGTGCGTGCAGCCGAGTGATATTTATCCAGAGCACAAAAGAAGCATTTATCTGGTTGGTGGTAAATGCGTGGGATTAAGAACTTCGTTTTGCGATTGGCTCGTTGTCGTAGAAACGGTGTGGATGTTCTCACGTTTTACGCGCCCGCCACACCAACCCCGGCTCTGGCGCGTTTCAACTGGTTGACACCACGCAGACCGCGCAAGTTGCACCCCACCACATCCCAGTCAGAAGTAAAGAGCTTGTTCTTGTCGATCCGCTAACGTCCTTCCCCTCACGCCTTAGTTGCCAACCAGTTAACATCTCACTTTTTAAGGGTTGAGCTCAATCTCCGTGCCATAAACGCGGCAATCCAGTAAATCGGAGTTGCGAGCTCTTGACTCAAGCTGCTGGACCCAAATAGGCAAGACTATTCCCAACAAGAGACCGCCGCTCCGTACTCCACGAGGCGACAAGGCAAGGGAGCGGCCCGAGACCAGCTTGCGCCTTTTCTTGTTTCACGCACGAAGCGATGGGAAAAGGCTTGCTCGTTGAAAAGGTGCAAGAATTGGAGGGCGAGAGCGCAGGATGCCGATGGGCCGGTTGGTTGCAGAAGACAAAGTCGCGCAAGATAGTTATCTGCACGCACTTTGACTTCGCAGCAAGGTATACTAGCTTTCTGTATGCAGTGTGATAGCAGACTTGAGCGAGAACGCAAAGTTGCCAGATTCGATCAAGCACAGTATATTTTGTGCGTACTATCGAAAGCGGAAGCGTTGCTCCCGTATCCCGCTGCATGAAGACTCGCATGGTTGCGACTCACACCGACGAGGGTATGCTCAACTTGTGGCACGTTTTCATCACTTCACTGCATAATACTGATGGTTCTGTGCAAACACTATTTGCGTCTCATGGTGGACGGCATTTGTGACGACACACTTCACTATCACGACTCTTCGTGCGGTGTTACGGTGATCAGAGATGTGATCTCAAATTTCCTGCTTCTAGATTGTGTCGAGAGCAATTGGGTATCAACATTGGCTCGAATCGAACACGAATGCACATTGATAAGGTGATAGTGTCAGATATAGTGGTTGCAAGTGTGCACAATCTAGATATCAACCCCACGCTCCCAAGTATTGAAATCGAATCTCGTCCTCCCACTTCTTGTGCTGCCTCCAGTCGGGCAACACACATATGTGTCAAGGAAAATGACATTCGGGCTTCATTCCACGTACTGGGCATCCGACTTCGCTCGCAGCTTGGAATCACTCTAGTTGAGACATGTGCTCATGACACGATGGTGCCATGGAAATTCCACCCATAAACCTGGTGGAGGGCGAGACAACGTGATGCAAGATGCGTTGATTTTCATCTCTGTGGAATTATGAACTGTCCAATTGTGTTCGAGAAAAGCACTCACACTGGACTCACATGACTTTTGGCTCATGCGAGCAGGCCTTTCGTTTGTCCTTCTCGGGCCATTACTCGAACTCGCGGTCTCATCTACTTGACCTGAACTCGCCTCAGTAGCGGTGACCAAACCTCGAATCGCTTCACCGACATGCCTTTTGCGCAAGATGCAAACAGCCGCCACTTGCGCACTCGGTCCATTAGATCCAAGATGCGCACTCTCTCCTGCCCGATCCGCAAGTCATATAAGTTGCACGACCCAAATCCAAGGCAAAGCATGTTGGGCCTCCCAGTTAATATGCTACCACATGACTATGGTAACACTGGTGCCCGAGTCTCGCCTTGCCAGCCGGTCGGTCAGGACTGGTCGCCTTTGGTCCGTAACTGTCAAGCTGGAGGCCGTTTTACCATCTGATGGTTCCCGCGACTCTCCTTGCTCCTCGTGACACAGATATTCTTCCTTGCTCCGCTGGTTCCGCAAGTAGCCGTCGTAGAGAGCTTCGGAGAGTCAAGACCGAACATCTCAACTGATGCAGTTCAGCTTCCTCGGACGTTCTCTGTGTCATGAGGAAGCAAAAGTTTACCAACGGAGATTCTCGAAGGTCTTGCAATCGGGATCTTCGAAGTTATGCATTGACAGGGAGAGCTAACCCCACAACGGCCACGGCTCTTTGCGGCTGGCCCACTCGATTTCGAAGAGATGTTGTGGCTAGTGAAGTAACTTCGTACCACACCGAGCTTCAACCGGCTGTTGTTCAACGTCCGTAGGGTGCAGCGCAACACTCGTCGCAACACTCGTCGCAACACCATGAAAGAAATCTGACGATATCATTTTCGATCACACTGACGCGGGAAGCGCACGCCTGATGACGTCTTGCGTCAATGACGGGCGTCTAAATGATGCAAAAATAACCAGCCGGCGGCAAGCGCTACGATGGCCGTTGGAAGGAAGAAATGGCGCCCATCCTGTGCGATGACTAAACTGGATTAGGAAGGAAAGCGCCTATTCCAACCGAGGTGGGCGGCTGTCGCCCGGCCATGAAGCACGACGCAACCGTCGCTTTCCTCATCGGGATTTCCTTTTCTCATCTCACTTCTTTATTTTGTGGTACACGCATTTTGCGCGACGAAGTTTAAAATGGCGATAACGATCGAGATGCTCGAAATGGCTCCAACAAGGACACCCGTGCGAGTCTTCACTCGTTAGTCCGCGCTCGGACAGCGGGGTAATCGAGGAAAAGGAAGATGTCGACTTCGGCATCGACCACATGGAAATATTCAGCGGCCAGGGCGGAAGTACAGGATGCGACGTTGGACCATGCCAAGTCTGTCCGCCTGTGCTCTTGATCACGATCGTGCACGGAGCCACAGTCTTTGTGTCTTGATCGAGCTAGGGATGCCGGGAGATGTGACAGGTGGCACTTCTGAGGGATTCTCCACTTGGAGGAAGCAAACAATGACGATGGCGTCAATCATTTGCGACAACCAGGTAACCAAATCTTCAACGAAGGATGATAGAAGAGAACGAATGACACACCCGTATACTGTGAAAAGAGAGTATCGGCTCGTATTGAACCCCGAGCTGAGTCTCGACGGCTGTAGGCGAATAGCCGGTATATTGTCTTGGATGTAACGCCCGGAGTCATGCCATGCTCGTCCTCGCGTGGATGTCGAACACACCTATCGAAACTCGCGGCAGGGTTACGGCATGAGACATGTGCAAGGAACCATGCCGTTGATAGCGCCAAAAGCACAGGCCCACGCATCTGCGGGCAACCCATTGGCGGTCCGTTCCCGCGCCAAAAGGCGCTAATGCACCCGACTTCACACAACACCTCCAACCACCATCGACAACGTCCAAATCACCATAATCACGCGGTTACGACCAGAACCTGTCAAGCTTGGATACGTCTCTTTTCCGCAGCGAGCTATCATGCACTAGGCAAGCGAGAAGGCAAGATGGGTAGCCAACCTCGGCCTGAATGGGCACCCAGCTAGCTAATCGCATCTTGACCGCTCTTCCTGACGTCCTCACTTGTGGCTGGAGCCTGAAGACCCTGATCGCAGAGCGGCGATTTAGAGAAGCTTCCACTTTCTCAGTGGTCGCTCTCGGTTTTCTAGGGGCAGTGCTAAGGCCAAGTCTTCGAAGCCAACAGTATAATCGCCGCTGTTGCTCGTTGTCGTCGTCGCGTTCCTGATCAGCAGGCTATCAACGGTGAGGTGGAGCTGACTCTTGCCATTTTGAAAGTGGATGACTGCCGGATAGCCTATGGCGGTTCGTTCCCGCAGTCATGGGGGTAGGATCTGATCGCTGGACGGCCCTGGCCCTTCTTAGCTACGAGATGCCTGTGTAAGAAGCGGCTTTAACGCCTCTGTGGCTCGCAAACAGGTTGGTTGTCTATCATTTTCATTTTCCAGTATGCAGACGGCGTCGCCGTAGTCATACTTCGATAGCAAGTTTGGCAACCGGTGAGCATGGAAGGTGGTCTCTATTTGACGTCGCTCTACCGAATACAAGAAAATTGCGAATGTTAATCACCAACATCAAGTGATGGACATAAGGGAAGCTCCGGATGGCAAGTCGACGATCGGCAGTGGAACCACATCCGGAAGCTACCTGTTTTTCTCCTAATCGAGTCTTGGTGCATCGTGCAATATGCGAATTGAGCAAGCATCAAGCATCAAGCTTTAAAGCAGCCACTTTATGGCAGAGCTCGAGCCCTCAAAGCGTTACCGGCGTAATAACCGCATGGCCTATGGCGGTTGGCCTGCAGCACGCCGAGGTGAGTGCCCCTTCTATTGGCTAGACTGAAAGTCAACCTTGCTAGATGAGTCGACAAGGGTCGCACAGAACACACACAACAGGAAACACCCACGCTCAATCCTTGCTAGAAGAGGCACATCAAGAGCGACATCGATTTGTGCCCTCGCTCCCTCCAATCACGAAGTACCCACTGGTTAGGCCAGGATTGAGCTACCATCTCGGACGCCATGTCTTGCATTTAACTGGTTTGTCAGACTCGGCGGCCTCTCGAGAGACCATCCAGGCCACCTCCGCAGTTATGCCATGCCGAATCTCATGCTAGGCCCGATAAAAACAGCCAAAGATAGAACGCAAAGATAGAACGCCTTTATGGGGTAAAAATAGACCAACTCAGTGAGAGTGCAAGATGCATCTCATGATGGGTCCGCAGTGGTATATAGACGACCCGCACCACAGAAACATCTTCAACCCAAAGGCAGACCGTGGTAATTCTCCTCGAACCTCTCATCCTCCATCTTTCCTCCTTCACGACTTTTAGTATATTCATCATAATTCAACGACCCAAAGCATAGCTGGACTTGCTTTCGTCTCAACATTCATTTTCGAGAAATCAATTTTAATAATACCTCGCTTATCACGATTCCCTGGTCCCGCCAATATCTTCCCCTGAAACCACCCCAGTCGCTCGACTTGCACTACCAAAGTCGCACCCCCACACACTTCGGCATAGTGCGCACGTACCTTACATATCGTCTTATACCCATTTAATACCAGCCATGTCCCACAACCAGAATACCATGAGCAGATCCAACGCTACCACAATGGCCGCTGCTCCACCGAAAGCTAAGTCGGTGACGGCGACGGAGAAAAAGAATATGGCTGCAAATAAGGCAAAGGCACAAATGCACCGCAGGTCTCGCACAGGTTGGTTTGTCATTTATTAGATGTTCATTTCTCATATTGACGCCGCTTATAAGGCATGATATCTAACCACAATGTATAGGCTGCTACACCTGCCGGTTACGAAGAAAGAAGTGTGATGAAGGATTAAGCTGTTGCTCAGCATGCAGAAATTTAGGATTGGAATGCAACTATAAAAGACCAGTATGGTGGGGAAATGGCGATGCAAGACGGCAGCAGAAGGACATTATCAAGATGATCATCAAGCGCAAGAAGCTTTCCGAGAAGACAACAACCAACAACGTTATGACACCGAGCATGCATACACCACCTGGATTGTCTCATTCATTACCAACGTCAGCGACTTATTCAGAAAACCTTGACCGCACACGGTCAGCATCCATTGATTCAAGCTTCTCGATAGACTTTGCTCAACATGCACCCGGCTTCGTCGACTACAGCGGCTATGGATCGCAAATCCCTTCAGCACACTCGAACTACCCACCAATATACCCAGAATATAGCACGCCATACAGCATCGAGTCGAAGACGGAACAACAGTACTTTGTCGACGACAACTTGCTGAGATGTGAAGAGTTGACCTCAACATTCCAATTTGTTCCCCCGCCTCCAGATGCAATGGCTCCGTCGTCCTACCCCGGCGATGGTCAATTCACCGAAGAAGTTTACAGCGATCGTCGCGAGTCAGATTCAGAAGGGGTTCTCGACATGAACTATTTCGAGTTCAACAACGATCCTTCCTTCCAACAACCACAAGCACCCGTCGTCCCTGCAGTTGCCATCCCACTCGAGGAGAACGACCAACGCCTCCTCGATCACTTCGTCGCCAACGTCGTTCCCTCAATCTTTCCCGTTCTAGAAACCAATCCATCCTCGCCATCAGCCGCGGACTTGATCCTTCCCGCTCTCGCCACAAATAAATGCTACCTGCACTGCTGTCTTTCCATCTCCGCACAACACTTGAAGGCAACGCATAACCTGACCAATGAGGCTGTAGACAACGACATAATGCGCCACCGATACGCCACCATCTCCGAGCTCTGCGCCGCCCTGAACCACGACGAAGAGCACCAGCAGATCCTCGACGCCACTTTGGGGATGATATTCTTCCAATGCTCCGTTGGCCGTGCCGACGACTCCCTGCCCGATATCCCCTGGCACCAGCACTTCCAAGCCGCCATCTCACTGGTGCAGAAGCTGAACCTGACAGATATTGTCAGTGCGATGGATCAGCCAAACCAAACGGCGCCATTTGCTATGACTCTGACCAGTTGGATCGATATCCTCGGTGCGAGTATGCAGGGCAAGGCGCCGGTGTTTGCGCATACGTATCGTGAGAAGCATTTGAATTCTAATAACTCCTCTCTCGGGCTCAAAGAGCTCATGGGCTGTGAGGATCGTGTCATGTATTTGATCTCCGAGATTGCATGCCTCGAAGCGCTGAAGTGCGATGGCATGGACGACATCCAGCTCTGCCACCACGTGCACAGTCTCGGTGACCAGATTGGCCTGACCGAGATGGGCGAAAGCGGACCAAAGATCCCTTTCGGCATGGATGGCCGCTTGAACGAGAAGCAGTTGAGCAAAAACATCACGGCTGCCTTCCGCCTCGCAGCACGTATCTACCTCTGCTCCCTTGTCCCGGGCTTCTCGCCGTCCCAAGCTTCCTGCAAAGGTCTCGTCGCCAAGCTCGCATCGGTCCTCGAATTCATACCCTCTGGCGTGTCAGGCTTTGATAAGTCCATGGTCTGGGTATACCTCATTGGCGGCTCAGTCTCCGTCGCCAGGTCAAGCTTCCGTCAGTTCTTTGACGAAAGGGTGGGGGATATGGGTCAAGTTGCCGGGTTTGGTGCCTTTGGCCAGGCGAGGAAATTGTTGGGTGAGGTGTGGGCGATTAGTGATAGTATGGCGCCGGGTGGGACGGAGGCCAATTATGTCTCCTGGAGAGATGTGATGCAGATGAGGGGCTGGGACTTCTTGTTGATTTAGATGTTCTGGTCGTCCATTGATTGGGCTTGACCTTTGACGTATCAAGTGCGCATGGCAACTGTGTAGTTGTGCGTGCTTCTGTGCTTCGCCACTTCGGTGGTCTTTGGTAAGGATAGATAGAGGTGATGAATGAAGATGATGAAGGGATGAAAGAATTGAACCTCAACGAATCTAATGGCGATGGGGCAGGATACCAGGATAAGGGCAGGGAAGCGCAAGCTGAGGAAATGGATCGATACCACTCTCGTTCTATGCATGGCAGGAAACGGCATACCCAACTGGCGCAATGGTATAGGACGGTTGAGCTTAGTGCTCCTACGGTGTTTGGATTCTGCAGAAGACGACATGGATGTGGAACTGGGGGGGATCTCTATAGCAGAAATACAAAAACACTTAGAAAAACCTCGTCTTCTTTTGCTCGCGTGCATCAAAGCCAGTGAAAGTGATATGATTTTCTACCTTCTCTCTTAAGAGATCATTGCTCTCATCCTTTTTTCGTCCATCGCTAACTCTTGTTCCCTTAGAAACCTTATTATTGCCGAGCAATCAGTGTTTCAGTGACCGCGCTCTCTTCAATATCGACCCGACAAACTCGATTCCCGAGAACTAACTCTCCATTTAATGCCGCGCATTACACAGACCTTGCGAAAATCATTTCTTTTCGTTTACCTATCATCAAAACCCCTATGTCAAGATAAGCTGCTTCTTCAGACATTTTTGCCGCCTGGAATACAGCCATTACGAACTCGATAAGACTCGTGGCGTTAATCATGTCCGCCGCCTTACTTTGCCAATGCGCCTCGTGAGCCTCAAACAAATTCGAGATTTTGGCAGACAAGTCTTTAATGAGGCAGATCGGTTGACAGCATTAGTACCTCAGTCGGTAAAAGCGCGATAAATCAAATACTCGACTTCGGCGAAAGTGGCTGGCAGTTTGGTGGCTGGTATTTCTGCGGGCGGTGGCTTGGAGTATAGTGGAGGTTTGGCTTTCTTATTTGTGCTGATTGGAGGTAAACTACTGCGTTTAGAGCCCATTTCGAATGGGTTTGGTGCCATTGCGAGGTGGTATGAAAATAGTTGCGTCTGAGGGGGGATTTAAGCAACTGATTATGCGCACACCGCTCACTGCTGACCATAAATAAAGGCCGACAAACCACTATCTACATACATCACCAGGTATACACTACTTGTGACCACCCGAGAATTGCAAACACTCCCAAGACACCTTGTAAGCTGCCCAAAAGAATACAAATTGAATCACTGTTCTCCTCCAAACCTCGACAACGCAAGCCTGGTGCGGAAATCTTGTGTCTCTTCTGATAAAGGCACAAAATGGTGCACGCAAGATTTAAATCCTCATTTTGATCTGAGCTCAGCATCACAACTCGGCTTACCACATTCGGCCTACCTTCTCGTTCTACCCGGTTTCTTGCAGCTGTAGAATTCCCTTGTGCGAGTACAACTCCCGGCCAACACGCTGTCCGAATAATGAACGGCATGAGGCATGACAGTGTGAGATAGAAGCAACGAGGGGGAGACTGCTTTCTCGGCGTTGCCGCTCAACAACGCGGAGGCTTGCATGGATGACAGCGGCCGCCGACATTCTCATTGACGCCGGTGACGATGCAGCAAGCCGTGGTACCCCTGACTATCGGCTTGAAGTCGGGAATCGAAATTCGGATTGAAAAGGCACATTCCCATGGGGTTGGATCAGATGACCCGATCATGGGTTATGCAGCTTAGGTCTCCGGGTCACAATCATAGTGGAATCACTCGCGAAAAGCATAAGAATGAAAAATTTGGGGACGCAACGCTAAATTCCAGTCTCAACAGTCTCTTGATCAGGTTTGGTCATTCCGAGTCCTTCTACCCAATACTACCATATCTTGTTCTCTTCGGTGCCGCGAAGCCTCGCAGAGAACAATCAAGGTGCGCTTAATGGTTAAAGTAGCTCACGCAGCCCTGGCAACTGTATGCCAAACCCACCTCCACAACAGTATCTATGTCCAAAACCTGAGTCTTCATCCGCACACCCTCGACTTGCCCTTGCGACACGCTTGCTATTATTCGGGCACATTGTACCCACCACCGCTAAAATCAATCGCTGCGCTGGAAAATTATTCGGGCACATCGTTGCTTGCTAAAATCAATCGCTCGCGGTTAAAATCTGGGGTGTTGTAGTAACAAAAGGTATCTTGGACATCTGTCCGGTGCATCATACGGTACGGCGCTGGTCGTCAAAGTCGTTGAGACATTAAGTCGTTAAGTCGTTAACTCTATAAGCCGCTATCATCGGTAGAGTACCATATTGCCGGCAGGCGCGCGACTTTCCGACTCGTAATCAGTGCTTGGCGACCAGAATTCAGAGCGTCCTCCATTGTCCTTTTTTTATATATATCTTCCAGTGTGCGATCTATTTGCAAGAATTGGCAGGTGGTGCAAAAAGACCATCCACAAATCGAGTTGTGTCCATAGCAAGCGGTGGATTTGAGGATGCTTGGTTGTTCCCTTGATCCCTTGGAATAGTACCGACTTGGAACAATAGACAAGCATTCTCTGGGAGACGCGACCAGCCCATCCACACTCGCAAACTAGCGATTCACATTCAGACGTTGACAGCAAAAGGCGCTCCCGTTACAATTGTTCCCCATACTCAATTCTGGTACAACGTGGTCGTCGTGGCACGCCCAGAGTAGAAGGGTATATGAACAGGATCGTTAGAAAAGCGTCCCATTGCAAGGAGTACAACTTGCTTATGACTTCCTCTCGGCCGAGTCCGAGACGCTGGCTTCGGGGACGGGCACCAGCTTCCTGCGACGAAGCCCTAGTAACCCTATATCGCGCGTACCCCTTCAGAAAGAAGTCCGTCTGAAGTTTAATGAAGTGATTGTAACCCGCACTGATCTTCCATCTATAGAAGCTTTGCGCTTGTCCATGATTTATGCATGAAAAGAGACAACCACCCATCGTCCGCAGGGAAAATATTTCCCTCCTTCTGTCCTGCTATCCGCAAACACACAACCAATCTGTGGATCTCATCCCGGACTGTAGACAGGATCGGAGCGCAGTTTAACGTGGTGCTCGGCACAATGGCGAATGACGTGCGAACGGAACAGCATGAAATAAGTTTAACGTGATGCTCAGCACTAAGTTTCAAACTTTGAGACTCAGGTCGAATTTTGGTCAGACCCGTATCGGCATCCACGGCATCGCAAAACGATGAAAAATTGTGTTTCGGTAGGCGCCAAAGCCATACCTACCTAACGCCGATTGAAGTGAAGTTTAAAGTAGGCTTCTATAACGTACAAAAGAAGCCCACCAGAATCGGTGAGGCCTTTAACGTGATGTCCAGCACAAAGCGCAGATAAGGTGGGGCCCGAGCGAAAGTGTCGGAAGGAGAACGCGCTTCAATACAATTGCTAGGCGTTGCAAGACTCCTCACTGAATCGTGATGTTGATGATCTTGATATCTTCCTCTGGCTTCTCCTTATACACCCTTGTGTTCTCGATCTTGTGGATGACATCGAGCCCCTGGAACACTCTTCCGAAGATGGTGTGCTTGTTGTCCAGCCAAGGTGTTTTTTCTGTCGTGATGAAGAACTGACTGCCGTTGGTATTTGGCCCGGCATTGGCCATGCTAACGGTGTACGGCTTGTCGTGCTTGAGTGTGCTAAACTCATCTTCGAACTCCTTGCCCCAGATACTTTCTCCACCGGTGCCGTCACCGAGCGGATCTCCGCATTGGATCATAAACTTCTTGATCACTCTGTGAAAGATGGTGCTGTTGTAATAGCCACGCTTTGAATGGGTGACAAAGTTTTCGACGGCCTTTGGGGCTGCGTCAGGAAAGAGGCGAATATGGATGTCGCCGTAAGTAGTGTGGATGACAGCACTGTGACCACTCTCCGCAACCTTCTTCTCGACGGCCTTCTTCGCATTCAAGCCTGTCGGCTTCTCGTTCAGGACATCTCTGGCGGACTTCGAGACTTCTGAGTCGTTGGTGAACATGTAAAAGCGTTGCTTTCCAACAGCAGTCTCAAAAAAAATTGGATCTCTAGCTTCCGAGGCTTGGAGAAGCGGGTTCTCCGACGTGGCCATGGCAACAGTCGTAACACCCTTCTTCAATGGCTGACCTTGATAGATAGCCAGGTTGAGTGCTCTAAAGTTATCCTCTTGGCCATACACCTTCACGACACGGTTGGTGAAGGTGTTGATAACCTTGGTGCCCATGATCGAACCATACATGATGAAGTGCCCAGTCTCGTCGAAGATAGCATTTGCCTTATTGTGAAGAGGTGGTGTGTCGAGCTCGCGCTCGAACGCCATTCTACGCCCGAACTCCACGTCGTCGAGCTTCTCTAGAGCCGTTCCTGCCTGCTGCATCTCCTCGATAGTCTGTAAGGACTCGTCGTATGTGCGGTAGAGCTTGCCGGTCGGGAAGTCGAAGACACGAATCCTGCGATCTGGGAAAGAGGTTGTGGTGAACTGGGCACCAGTCGGCGAGATTGTAATCGAAGCTGGGACTGACTTAGATTTCTTGAAGTCGAAGAGGTTTGTTGAGCTCTTGTATTCGAAGACATTGTCTGGTTTCTCGTATGTGCCTTCCGGTCTCCAATACTCGACCATGCCACTCTCGTCGGCCGTGACAACACAGTTGAAGGCGTTATTGAATGCCATCGCACAGACAACACCTCTGTGGAGTCCTTTCAAGGTGTGGATCGGCTTGATGCCGTCGCCGCTGCCGTCGTGGATCTGTATGGTGTGGTTAACCTCATCCGACACGGCCAGCAAAGGCGAGGCTGCACCTCTCTGGTGAACGTAGCAGATGCATCGTGGCGTAAAGTCGAGGTTGATTATCGTGAGAAGGTCAAATGTGATAACGTCGAAGATTTTGATTGTCTTGTCTGCCCCGGCAGTGGCGAAGCTCCTGCCATCGGCACTAACAGACACGCTCTTGATCTCGCCGGGATGAGCTCTGAACTCTTTGACGAAATCGAGGCCATCGCTGACCTTCTTCCAGAACTTGACATAGCCGTCGATTGAACTGGTGATAACGAAGTCCGTAAGAGGAGTGACTGTGACGAAGGATAGTTGGTCTTTATGCATCAAAGACTTCGAGTAGCGTGGCGAGCTAGGCAGAGCCGAGATGTAGAGCTTTTCGTAAGGGAGGACCCTTCGCTTCTTCTTTGGCGCCTGGGTGGGAAGCTGCGGCCCCATATCATCGTCAGAAGACTCTGTGGATGATTGGTTAGCCTTTCCAGGCCTGACACTATTGAAACATTGCATTGGCAGTAAGTACCTTCGGCATTGCTTGCGTGAGGCTTGGCACTAGACGCGATGTCCTCGTGCGCCCTCTTCTTCGAGTTTTCGACGTTTGAGCTCATCGTGATGTTGTTTTGTTTTGTTGATGGCTGTGTGTTGTGGAAGGAGGTTGCGAGGCTGTGAGGTCGTGGGAAATGGCCAGCCTCATCTGACAGCAGGCTCTATCGGCGCCCATGAGCTACGATAGGCTAAACTTCGGCTAATCAACCACTTATATTGACTTTGCTGGGAAACATCTTCTGGTTTAGGATTCTAGATTAGGCCTCAGGACTAAATACACTGAATATTATCATTATGTGACTAGGAAGATGGGAGCGGGGGGGCGATAATAGGTGGCCTTAGTTGGGGAGGGTTCCGTTTGAGAAGGAGGAAGAAGTGCTGCCAGTTAGAGTTCCGCAAGTAAAACAGACCAACAAGCTAGAACTGGAACTCAGTGGTCGACTGGACTCTGTGTGAACGACAACAACACGAGCTATTAGGCCAATTCATTCCTAAACCACTTCTACCATGTCTCTATCCACTCTATAAGCCTAATCGTATTACAAAAAAAAACTACGAGTACTGTAGTCGCAGGCACAAGTGACAGGCATGTAAGTTGGCCGTCAGATCGACAGGACACCATGCTAATGTAGGTACGGATCGTGCGTCACTACCATGTCAATTATTTACGGACCTCGGCGACAACTATTTCACATTCTCACACGTGGTCTTCCTCCAATGTGAATATTGTATCCTTCCTTCCCTATTTCCTAATTTTCTTTCCCATTCAATTGACAGTCGTCACTGTCTCAACATGGCGAAATCAGTAGTATCCAGCGAACTACGCCATCCTCTCCAGCGCATCCAATCCCCTTCACGTTATGTATCATTAGTCACTCATGTATTGGGTCTCTGCTCCTTCAGCGCCAGCTTTTGGTACCTTATCAATTTCCCCACCCCCATAAACGCATCCTACGGGTGGCACTGGCAATACCTCACCATCATTGGCCTCCTCCTCTCAACCTTTACCTTCGCTTTTGGCCTCCTCGCCGACCTCACCCTCTCGGCCCGGCTCTTCGACGTAAAGAACACGCTCTCCCTCTGCTCCGCCCCTCTCGAGGTGCTTATAAGCGTGTTATACGGGGGAATTGTGGCGATTGATAGGGAACTGGTTATCCCTCCCGACATTGAGTTGGATTGGCGCGCAGACCTGAGCTTCCATGCCGTGCCTGCTGTGCTGTTGACATGGGATTTACTGGCGCTGAGCCCGCCATGGACGGTTAGGAGTTTGCCGGCGATGAGTCTTAGTGCGGCGATTGCGTTTGGGTATTGGGCGTGGGTGGAGCATTGTTATTCGCATAATGGGTTGTGAGTATATACCTTATGATTCGATTGGGTGGTTGTGAGAGATGGAGACTAATGGAGACAGTTATCCATACCCGTTATTCGAGCTCCTGACGACGACGCAGAGAGTTGGCTTGTTTACTGGCGCCGCTATGCTTATGACTATTAGTACGATCGTGTTGAAATGGCTGTACCAGCAGCTCAACGGAAATCTGTCTGGGCGAGCTGGGCGCAGTAATCCAGCCAACCTGAAGGGAGAGTAGATAGAGAGATACCATCGAGCTGTCCAGCAAGTCCCAGCACCCCCCCTGCAGTGCACGGCAAAGGAAACCGAGTAACCGTTCCGGTCCGCGTTTGGCAGTATGAAGCCAAGGATGTCAGGGTAGAGACAAGCCCAAGGCTATGGCCACTTCAACATAGTAGGGGGAGGCGCGAGCCACGAATATTATACTTAGATTTAGAACAACCAATCTTCACTCGTTCAGCTGAAAACTTCTGTGCTCCATTCAGCATCATCATGGTTGTGTCAATCGGTTTAAACAGTCCTGGTTCGTTGCTGGTCGTTATCACCACCTCCACCGACATCGGCGATAACACGAAGCTTGTGTGTGTCTGAGGTCTATTATGTAGGGAAAAAAGATGCTTGGTGAAATGGGGGTAGTCTCGCCTGTAAACAAGCGCGGTAGCGCTGGCGGTGCTGGCTGGCCCAAAAGTGCAAAAAGAAAAAACAACTCGGAGATGCGACAGTGAACGGCTCACCTCCCCAAAGCGCCGATGCAACCAGAGTTAAGAGACCATTCAAGAAGAAACGTCCTAACTGAGTAACAAATGAGCCACCAATCCCTATGTTCATGAGTAGTGTGTCTCTCGGACGCTTATGCAGTATGGGTCAAAAGAAAAGACATCACAGCCCTGCCGTACCCCTAAGCAGTGCCACGCAACTGACTATGAGCAATTGAGCAGGAATAAGCATCAAGGAGGCGGTTTGGATATGGTGCTATGAGAAGCTGACTTCGCTTTCGCGAGGTGTGTCCTCGGTTATTTACGAGGGGATACCATTCACACCGCTGAAATGGACTCCACGGAGATGTGATTTTCCTGCAAGACAGAATGCACAGTTGACACAACGAGCAATAACTACAGTCTCCAATCACTCAAAGCATCATTTGCATGTATAAAGCATAGCTATGCAGCATGTAGAAACGCCTCGATAACACAAACATCTTCACAGCCATCAACTCCACAACTCAACATATACTCCCAACTCTACACACAACGTTATAACCACCAAACACGCATGCGACCAAATTACACACCAAAACCTAAAATGCCTATGCCGCGTTACCAAACCCACAAACACGGCTCCATCCCCCCTCCCCATAACACTTCCACCGACTGCGGACATAATGAGGTACCCATATACGTAGACGAGGTGTCCGCCAACCTTCGCCCCCCATGCAGACGTCATCCGAGAAAGACGGCAGCTGAGAACATTAGGGTGTGTGTCTATTGCTGTCCGTATTGCTGTATACTGGATAAGATGGATGATGTTGACGAGGAGAAGGAGACGTATGAGGAGTTTGTTGAAAGTGCAGGGAGGATGGGTATCTTTTAGTTGCGGGAAGGAGATCGAGGAGTCTATGGGGACAGGCTGGCGTGCGAGGTGTTGTTGAGCCGAGCCAATCGCCAAATGGAGGGATGTCAGAGTGTCAAGGATTTGGAAGATTCATGAATACAAGACCGTATTGACTCTCAAAGGCTAGAACTGTTATTGCTGTGCCGGTTTAAATACAGGCCTAAAGCTTGATAAGTGCAGCGAGTGTATGTCAAGAAAATTACCAATACAGAACACAAAAGTACAATGTAAAATCAAATTCATTGCATCGTTGCATCTTCTAGGCTAATGCATCATCTAAGAGAAAGCCTCCAAAGGCGCACATCATTTTACATCACGAAGAGACTCCGTAAACATGCAAAAGGAAACCCCACGCTCGAGTTCCACACTCTAAGCAACGATCTCCTCAGTCTCCTCAACGATCTCCTCGACAATCTCCTCAATAACCCGTGCCTGGTCCTCCTCAGACTTGTTGATAAGACCCTCGAGTGGATCGGCTGGGAGGCCATGAGCCTCGCGTTCCTCATGAATGTCACGGACGATGGCCTCGCGCCATGCGATCCACTCGTCGAGGAGACGGCGGCGGTGCTCGACGACAGCCAAGTCGGCGGATGCGCCGCGGTCGGCATCCTCTTGCTCGAAGATTTTGCTGTACTCGCGGAGGTTCTTGCGGGTCATCTTCTGCTCCTCCTTGGTAAGGAGGGTTGCTGGGCGTGGGCGCCAGAGCCACTGCTTGAACTTCTCGACTGGCTCCTCGCGAAGCTGCTCGCCTCTGAAGTTATACAAGTGGTAACCGTTCTCCATCTATGCGATTGTTAGTGTGAATTCATGTGGCGTGTATGGTAGAGACTCACGGTGTGCTTCCAGACGGATGCGGAGGTGGCAACGTATCTTCCAGATGGATCCCAGTCAATGTCGGTAACACCGAAGTGGTCGGCAGTGTTCATGAGCATCAAGTTGGCGGTCAAATCCTTCTCAGCCTCTGGCTTCTCACCATCAAAGTCCATGTCGAAGAACTCCATGTCGAAAGACTGCTGGGAGTGAACGGTGGCCACTACGACGAAACGTCCCTTCGGCGACCAGTAGATGCCGTTGCTGTTCTTCTTGTCGTATGTGCGGACGTGCTTGAAGTTTCCGACAGTGGCTCCTCCCTTGGTCTTCTCTGGGCAGAAGAAAGAAACCGAAGTCTTTGGTGGGACGGCGGTGGCGACAACTGGCTCAGTGGTGGTGATTGTGACGAATCTGTCTCCCTTTGGCTCCCAAGCGAAGTTGATGACAGTGTCCTTGATAGACTCTACAACCTCAACTGGAACTCCCTTCTCCTTAACACGGAAGATCTCCAAGCTGGTAGCAAGGGACTTCTTGGACTTAGAGTGACGATCGACCTTAACGCAAATATAAGCACCCTCTGACTGCCAGTGGAGCTTGGCATCAGTGACGCTGAAGAGGTTCAAAGTTCTGATGACCTCCTTAGATGGGATGCTCATCAATCCGACCTTGGCTGGGTTAGAGCCTATTTCTGGAGTCCAGTAGCAGAAAAGTTGCTCGTAAGTCTTGACACCATCACGCGTGACGGTTGCTGGTGCCCAGTCGAAGTTGACAACACCCTCAATCTTGATGGAGGTCTTCTCCAAGAGATTCATTCTTGGGAGCTCGTAAACGGAGATAGACTGTCCTGGGTTCAATCTGGCGACGTACTTGTCGTCAGCGGACCATTTGAATGCCGGCCACTCAATCTTGCGCTTGATTGGGTTGCCGCCCTCGTCGACAAGACCGCTTGGGCCCTCAATATTGGCGAACGAACGGAGTGGCTTTCCGGTCTCAATGTCCCAGATAACGTAGTTCTTTCCGTCATCATCGATGGACAAAGCTGGGTGACCCTCCTCTGGAATGGAGATGGCCTTGTTGGACCAGGTGGTCAAGTACTTCTCGCATGGAGAGAAGTCGACCAAGTTGACGAATGGATGTGGGAAACGCTTTTGGCGAGTCCAATTGGCGCCACCCCAAAGCTGAACACCTTGCATGTGCACAGAGGTGAGGTAAGTGCCCAAAGGCGACCATTGGACAAAGGTCTCGGTCCAGTGTGCGCGGTCAACAATGTTCTCTGGTGCATCCTTCTCGTTGTTCCAGAAGACGCCGACCTTGTCGTCTCTGTACATGACAAATTGGTCGCGTCCTCTTCCTTGTGGGTCGGCGAGCCAAGAGCGGAGGTGCTCCTTCTCGGTGAATGGCTCGATTCTTGGAGCCTCGAAGTCCTCTGGGACTGCTCCCTCACGGCCGTAACGCTCAATATCGGTGAGCTTGTTGACACGCATGGTGTGCTTCTTATCGATAGCGGTGCTGTCGAGCGACTTGACGGCCTGGGCGGCCTCTGCGGCGGTGGCATACTCAACGAAGGCGTATCTATCATGGTCAGTCTTGTGCTCACTTGAGCATTATTCACCCCGTTTCCTTGACGTACCCATCAGTCTCTCCGCTCTCGCCAATTGGCATGTAAATCTTGTCCTCCTCAGTAGTTCCAGCGGTCTTGAGTCTGCGCAACAAGAACTTGATCAACTTTGGCTTGTTGGCGTCTGGGACTTTTGGAAGGCCATCAACAACGACAAAGTTGTCGAGTCCAGCCTGCATCTGCACCTCGTACTTCTCTCTCAGGTCGGAGAAATCGAGCTCCTCCACATCATACTCCTCCTCCTCTGGGTCTGGAAGGTGATCGAAAGATGGCGCCATGTTTGCGATCGTTTGATGCGCTAGGCACTCTGGTTTGCGTGAAGGGTCTTTGCTATTGTTGTGGCCTTTGACAGGAACTTGCTGGGATACTGGGGGGCGCAAAGTTAGCGCAAGAACATAAATGTGGCTGACAATAAGCGCAGAAAGAAGTATCTCACCTTCAGCTGGTTGCAGGTACAAAAGTGTTACAAAAGATCACCTTGTCGTCGCAAACTCAGGGCGGGACTGAATATTTGCTGGTGATGTGCGTGGGGCCGGCGCTAAATTTCTAAATTCGGTACGGTGACCCAAAGAACGTCAAGCGCGTCCCCTCGAAAAAGTACCTGACCAACGCGCATAACAACCCCACGAAATTATACCCCGAAGCTCTAATCACAAATCATGGCTTCTTTTAATCCAACACAAATTTTCCAGCAGGATGTTACTGAGGAGAAGGGCGAGAATGCTCGTCTTTCCGCCTTCGTAGGAGCTATCGCCGTCGGAGACCTGGTTAAGAGCACCTTGGGCCCAAAGGGCATGGACAAGATCTTACAATCTGCGTAGGTATCTACAGCTCAACGAAGATGCATTATTCTAACTCTTTGCAGCTCCACCGGTGAGATCATGGTTACAAACGATGGAGCAACTATCTTGAAGTCTATCGCCCTTGATAACGCAGCCGCCAAGGTGTTGGTCAACATCTCCAAAGTCCAAGACGATGAAGTAGGAGACGGAACCACCTCAGTCACAGTTCTCGCAGCTGAGCTGTTAAGAGAAGCTGAGAAGCTCGTCGACAAGAAGATTCACCCACAGACCATCATCGAAGGCTACAGGATAGCATCTCGTGCTGCTTTGGCAGCTCTTGAGAAGTCCGCCGTCAACCACAGCAACAACAAGGAGGCGTTCAGAGAGGACTTGTACGCCATCGCCCGCACAACCCTCAGCTCCAAGGTCCTCGCACAAGATAGAGACCAGTTTGCCGACCTCGCATGCGACGCCATATTACGTTTGAAGGGATCGTCGGATCTGTCCAACATCCACATCATTAAGAAGGCTGGAGGAAAGCTTAGCGATTCATACCTTGATGAGGGTTTCATCCTGGACAAGAAGATTGGTGTCAACCAGCCAAAGAGATTAGAGAAGGCGAAGATTATGATTGCAAACACTGCGATGGACACAGATAAGATCAAGATCTTTGGCGCCCGCGTCTCGGTCGGATCTACCAGCAAGCTTGCAGAGTTGGAGAGGGCAGAGAAGGAGAAGATGAGGGCGAAGGTAGAGAAGATCAAGGCACACGGCATCAATTGCTTCGTCAACAGACAACTCATCTACAACTGGCCAGAGCAGCTCTTTTCCGACGCAGGCATCATGTCTATCGAGCATGCTGATTTTGACGGTATTGAGAGACTTGCTTTGGTTACGGGAGGAGAGATCGCTTCTACGTTCGACCACCCAGATTCCGTCAAGCTCGGACAGTGTGATCTTATCGAGGAGGTTATTATTGGAGAGGACACCCTCATCAAGTTCTCTGGTGTTGCAGCCGGTGAGGCTTGCACGATCGTGTTGAGAGGTGCGACTGAGCAACTGTTGGACGAGGCTGAGAGATCTCTCCACGATGCTCTTGCTGTTCTTTCCCAGACTGTTGTTGAGCCAAGAATTACTCTGGGTGGTGGATGTGCAGAGATGTTGATGGCCCGTGCCGTCGACGCCGCTGCCCTCAAGGTTGATGGAAAGAAGCAGATCGCCGTCGCCGCTTTCTCCGTCGCCCTTCGCCAACTCCCAACTATCCTTGCAGATAACGCTGGTTACGACTCAAGCGATCTTGTTGCAAGACTCCGCACCGCTATCTATGACGGTCTCACTAACTACGGTTTGGACTTGATGACTCCAGGAGGCGGCATCGCCGATATGCGCGAGCTGGGTGTTATTGAGAGTTACAAGCTCAAGAAGGCTGTTGTTTCGTCAGCATCAGAGGCTGCCGAGGTAAGATATTCATGACCACTCCTTTCCAGAATGACAGCTAACTTCGTGACCAGCTTCTCCTGAGAGTAGACAACATCATCAGAAGCGCACCAAGAAGAAGAGAGGGACAATAGAAGATTTCATGAAAAAGGGGCATGGGCTGTGTTACTAAAGCGGGTTGTTAGCGGCGAACTGTTGTACCATACCTTAGTCATACTACAACGGTAAATGAAATAAGAGAAAGACATCTAGAAGTGGGGGGTCGTTATGGTGCCTTCCTCTGCACCAATAGGTCGTCGGACCACGGATGAAAAATCCTCTGCATTGAGACTCTACTTCTTGTTACTCGAATTTCCGGCCAGGTCGTTGGCCGACGGTAACACAAAAATAGGAGTCGTGGGAGCGCTGAAGTGCGCAAGGGCGACTTGAGGAGGCACTAAATATGAGACATCTAGGAGGCTCTTTCTCATGTCAAAGTTGTTTCCAACGGCTTCTATTCCGAGCCGTCTCCTCTCCTCCCTCTCGAAGCAAAGTTGTCTGCACTTTCCAAAGCAGTGCATGCTTGCTTGTCATGACACTTATGGCAAGGGCGAGCTTTGGAAACGAGCTCATGATGCTTAAACCTGATTGATGTTTAAGCGAACTTCACTACTTCTGACTAACTTTGTCAAAATTACTTCATTTCATTGTTTTTAAAACATTCATCTTCTTGCGATCTGGTGGATACAAAGACCAGGCGTTGTGCGGAAACAGTAAGTGTACGCGGATGCATCGTCAGCTTAAGCCTTTGCTGAGAAAAGTGCGCCGACCAGCCTCGCACTGCCCGGCAAGTGAAACGACAACTTTGATTGGAGCCCTCGCACCAAGAACTCGAGTAACTCGAACTGAGGTGAGCAGGCGACGCCTCCCTTTGTTCGCCTGAGTTTTTCAATCCATCACTTCTGTTGACACTCCATTTAAGCTGTCACTGACGAAGTCACCGACGCTTCAACTCGGGTGCTGACCAAAATTTTGCCTGCACTAGTCTGATAGCCCCATCAAGCGGCCCACCTTGCTGTCGCGGATTACCCCAGACTTGACCATCACAAAGTCGCGATTGAGGCGACCACTTGGCGCTCACGACTACTTTGCCAACATCTCCACGAACCAGAATTCGCATGATCAGACATGTCGCGAAGGCCTCGCGGCGAGGGCATTGTCGCCAATAAACTTCTACTCGTCTTCATCCTCCTTCTACCATGGCTTATCGATGCTCAGCAGCAGCAGCAGCCACCGCTAGGAGTCGAGCGCATTTCAGAATACGACACCACTCACCATGCAGGAGTCAGCTCCGCTTCGATACGGAAGCTTCAGGCGACTACATTATCCTCGCATGCCCAGCAATGGGCTAAATCGAAGAACGAGGATTTAACACCTCACGAGAAGGAAGGCGCACTGGAGGACGAAATTGACCACGAGCACGATGTTATTCCCGTGAAGGCAGTTGCTCCACCAGCACACGAACTCCGCGCACCATCACCCAGACGGTCCAGCATTCTTAGCAATGTAGGGCTTCCGCTGCAAACTGCGCGATCACTGGACGATTGGGAAGTCGAGGACTTCGTGCTCATGGTAGATGTTACGGGCAAAGTTCATGCAAGGGAGAGGAGGAGTGGAAAATCCAGATGGGTGTTGGATATTGAAAAACCAATCCTCGAGGCGGTCTACGACAGACGGAATCGCTCGAATGTGGAGAACCGCGGCGAAATAGACAACTACTTCTGGATGATAGAACCAAGCGCGGATGGACCTGTGCTGCTCTATACGCCGGAAGGAGAGCAGCCCGGGTTGGGTGCGACTGGATACTCCATGAAGCAATTGGTGGACATGGCCCCTCATTACGAAGGTCCTTTTATCTTCATCGGCGACAAGCAATCCGAACTCCTCACAATCAATGCCTCTGACGGCAAGATCCTGCAATGGTTTGGATCGAAGACTCACTATCATGGCGACTACAAGCTGCCAGTATGCGAAACCAAGGACGATGGACTGGAGGATCCTGATCCGTCGTGCCGTGAAAGAGGCACGTTGACATTAGGGCGCACTGAATATACCGTCCTTGTTAAGGGCACAACCGACGGACGTCCAATCGTGACTCTTAAATATGCCGAATGGGGCCCGAACAATTATGACAGAGAACTGGTTAAGCAGCACCAGGGCACCATAGACGGCAAGTATTGGTTTAGTCGCCACGACGGAAGTGTTTTCGCATTTGATTCGAATCGTGTGGAGGATGGCAAGCCGATGCTCTATCAAGCAAAGTTACCTGGACCAGTTGTGCGGGTATTTGATGTCATGCGCCCATTCACAAGAGACACGGAGAACCCAGAACTTATTGTGCTGCCGCAGCCACCTCCCCCGTCAAGTGCCGACGGTGGCCCCGAGGACGAGTATCGTAGGAACAACAGGATATTTGTCAACGAGACTGATGGCGTTCTTTATGCCATGTCTGGTAGGACTTTCCCCTGGGCAGTCGACGCTCCCAAGTTTGCAGAATGTCATGACGATGCATTTTGGAACCATGGGTTAGCTGATGGGTATATAAGCAATCGCCGAATGAAGAAAGCACTCATTGGCCTGCATTCCATCGACGAAAGCCGAAGGCGCCAGCCACTGCTCACCATTTCCGGCCCTTCAAACACCAACACTTCGGATGTAGAGCAAGCTTCTCTCGGAAATGCTACAGACCCTGCCGTAGGACCAAGGCCGTCTGTGCTTTATCAAGTCCGCCACCTTCCAGCAGCAACTGCCAATAGTACAATTGTTTGGCTCTCAGATCCGATAACCCAGCTCCTTACATTCATCTTCTTTGTGTGGTGGATGTACCAGAAGCGTCACCCAGTTCGTCAGTGGGCCCTAAATAATCAGACTTTGCACATCTTACGGAACACTTTCGGGGGGCAGAAGCAGCAAATCCTGGAAGAGAACCTCACTTTGGCAGCAGAATCGGCAGAGAGAGATCAGCAGCCGGTAACGACTACAGTCGAAGAAAGACATCTCGAAACTACAACAGATAACTCAATAAATACAGCACCCTCAAAGATGGCGAATGGCGAGCCAGAGGAGCAACAAAGTTCCATCATGGAGAAGCAAGAAGAAGCCGCGAAACCCATCTCATTGGACGGAGTGTCGGACGAGACAAAGCCGAACGAGCAGGCAGCCACTATCTCTGAAGCCGTGGTGGAAGATGACCAGGAGTCGCCACTGAGCAGCAGTGATGGGTCATCCTCATCGTTGGAAACTATCCCCGAAGCTTCCGTGCCGCCGATCGAAGAGTCGTCGGCTACTGAAGAGAGGAAAAAAAGTCGCAAAAGAGGCAAGCGTGGTGGGAAAATGCACAGAAAGGGGCCACCGTCGGAAGCAAGTTCTGTAGAATCTGCTGTGTACTTGGCTGAGCAGATTGGGGCCAAACCTCAAGAACCCGTGCCTGATGTTGACACGATACCAACGAACGTTTCGGATATGACAGGGCCTATCTTGCGGATGGGCAATCTCAGGGTTGACCAAGACACCATTATAGGCACTGGTAGTAATGGCACGCTGGTGTTTGCCGGTACGCTAGGCACTCGCGATGTGGCGGTGAAGCGCATGCTGGCCTCCTTCTTTGAGATAGCTGCGCATGAGACAAAGCTGCTGGAGGAGAGTGATATCCATCCTAATGGTGAGTCTTTTCTGTATTTCGCCGTAATCAAGCGCTAACAAGATATAGTTATCCGCTATTATATGCAGGAAACCAGCGGCGCCTTTCTCTATATCGCACTCGAACTTTGTGGCGCATCTTTAGCAGACGTGATTGAAAAGCCGTACAAGTATCCGGACATGGCGGAGAGTGGTGCGAAGAATGTTCAAGGTGTTTTGTTCCAGATCGCAAATGGATTGAGTCACTTGCATGATCTTCGCATCGTCCATCGAGATTTGAAGCCGCACAATATCCTCGTCTCTATGGGACGCGACGGAGTTCCTGCAATAAAGGTTTCCGATTTTGGACTATGCAAAAAAATGGAGGACGAGAAGTCCAGCTTCGGCGTCACGACTGCCCATGCGGCAGGAACATCTGGATGGAGGGCGCCCGAGCTCCTCCTTGACGATGATACGAGACAAGGACCGTTCCCGCTGCCAGACTCAAGTACCAACGGCAACACCAACGATTCTGGCCCACTCGTGTCTACTGACTTGTCGTCAACTCGTCGTGCCACTCGCGCAATCGACATTTTCGCACTCGGCCTGGTATTCTTTTATGTCTTGACACGAGGTTGCCACCCATTCGACTGCGGCGATCGTTATATGCGGGAAGCTAATATTAGGAAAGGAGTCCACGATCTTGGCGCATTAGATTTGATGGGAGATGAAGCCTATGAAGCCAAGCACCTCATCACTGCTATGCTGCAGCTGGATCCTAAGAGGAGGCCTACCGCGCATGAAGTCAAGTGCCATCCATTCTTTTGGTCAAGCGAGAGGCGACTCAGCTTCCTTTGCGATGTGTCCGACCATTTTGAGAAGGAGAAACGAGATCCGCCGTCTCCGCCACTTCAAGCTCTGGAGAAGTATTCTCCCGAGGTCACTCATGGTGACTTCCTCAAACCGCTTGGCCGGGAGTTCCTTGAATCTCTGGGAAAGCAAAGAAAGTATACGCCGAACAGAATGCTTGACCTGTGCAGAGCGCTGCGAAACAAGAAGTACCATTACGAGGACATGTCGGAGTCGCTGAAGAAGCACGTTGGACGCCTGCCCGAAGGATATTTAACGTACTGGACAAAGAGATTTCCGAACCTGCTTATCGTATGCTGGAAAACCATTCAGGAGGTGGGATGGGAGGATACGGACAGGTTCCGCAAGTACTTCAAGGTATCTTTCGATTTTGCTCCAAATCAAGGATATTAGAGAGGCCAAGGCTAAGATGATCGTATCTATCAAAATGATGGCACGACTGAGGCAAGAACTGATGACGACGCCAAATATCATGGCCATAGAAAAACTTAGAAAGCAGCTTAGAGGAGCATTGTGTTCCTAGTGAACTGGCGTTAAGGGATGGGATAGTATTAGCGGGCGTTCTGTATTAGGGTGCAGTTATATATCCAACGCAGCGACAGCGATATCTTCATTGTACTCAAAACCATTTCCCATAACCATATGAGAAATCCCATGTCTTGTTCACGAGTTTGACAAACGCATCGCAGAGCATCCATGCCAAGACTTACCCCACCGTCACCGCGTCAAGGCGCGGGACGGACACTTTATCGCCAACAAGCCCGAGTCTAGACTTCTTAGTCACGTCTAAAATTTAATCACCTTGGAGGTTTAAGTACCATATACCTCCGTACACCTCCTTCAGCCTCGTCTCTATGTCAATCTATATTGTCTATGCCATCGCTATCTTGGTGCTCTTTGACCTGCTGTTCGTTAACATACGCCCCATTTTACCCCGCCGTACACCGAAGATTGTTAGACGACAGACCGCGATACGACAAGTCGCGGCACGGCAGATTTCGAGACGGCAGATCGCGAGACGAGGAGAATGAGTCTGAAAGAGGGGAAGATGGAGAATAATGATGGACATATCATCCCAGATACCCGGGTCCTGGCAATCGCTAGCCATGTAAGTTGATACCGCTGCGCCTATATTGAGGCTACGGCTGCTAACTGGTTGCCAGGTCGTCCATGGTCTCGTTGGAAACACAATGGCGACCACTATCCTACAGTCGATGGGGTGTGAGGTGAGCGCGATAAATACGGTGAATTTTTCGAATCATACTGGGTATGGGCAGTGGAAGGGGACGCGCACTTCTGCTTCCGAGATCACCGAGCTTTATGAGGGGTTGGAACAGAGCGAGTTGGATGAATTCGACGTGATGCTCACTGGGTACATACCTGGAGTTGAAGCTGTCAAGGCTGTGTGTGATATTGCTAGGGCACAAAAAGCTAGGGGACGGGATAACGGGGTGTTTTGGGTCCTGGACCCGGTGATGGGGGATAATGGAAGGCTGTATGTTGCGCCTGAAGTGGTTCCCGAATACCGACGTATGATCCGCTCCGCAGACTTGATCGTACCGAACCAATACGAGGCTGAGTGGCTGTCGGGAATCACGATCACGGATATTGAGTCCTTGGGCCGAGCTATCAATGTTTTGCATGAAGACTTTGGTGTGCCGCATGTCATAATAACGTCTGTAAGCCTTCCAGCCGCTGCAAATGAAAGATCTGAAGGAGAGGAGGAGGAACAGAAATACCTAAGCGTCATCGGCAGCACAGCAACCAGCTCGAAGTCTTCACGTATATTCGCCGTCAAAGTCCCCTGCCTAAACTGCTTTTTCTCCGGAACAGGAGACATGTTCGCAGCCCTCATGGTCGTCAGACTCCGAGAAGCCGTCACCAAGACCCCAGGCCTCTCAGAAACGAAGAGCTGGCTTTCCCCCGACGATGTGGCTGCTACGGATTTGCCATTGGCTAATGCTACAGAGCTGGCGCTTGCTAGTATGCAGGAGGTGCTGACGCGGACCATGGTGGCGAGGGACATGGAGCTGGGGCAGTGGGAGAGAGAGGTCGCAGAGAATAAAGTTAGGGGAGAGGAGGAGACGGAAGAGATGAAGAAGAAAGTATATCTCAGGAAGACGAGGGCTGCCGAGGTGAGGCTGGTGAGGAATTTGGGTTGTCTTGGGGATCCGAAGGTGAAGCTGAGGGTTGAGAAGGTTGAGTTTTGAAGGGATAATAAATTGGAAGAGGTTTCTGCAGCATTTACTTATATGAGCGATTCGGATAGGCATATAGAGCCATGCGCGCTAGACAGACACTAAGCATATAGAGCAATAGATACCATAAGAGTCTTGAGTCTAGTATATTCTGAAGTCTGGTCTCTCCATGGGCCTTGAATGATCTGAGTAATTCTTTCGTACTTAACGCTGTGATGTCCCTCTTCTTTACGCCGAGGTACGACGATAGCATTCCTTCCCAGAGTACCATAACTCGACCGTGTTGCGTTAGGCCACTTTGCCATGTCCATGGAAGCGCTAGGCTCCATATATCGACTGCAGAGACGAGAAGATACTTGCAAGACCGTCAACTGGTCTGCCTCCACGATAGTCCTCCCTGTCTCGCACCAACCTACCACAGAATGGCAGCGCTGCTCTCCCCATCTTGCCATTAAACACTCTGAAGTGTTTCATACACGCGTTACCCCTGCCCCTATAGCAAACGAGCTGTTGTATTAGCTATTCTACGGATCTCTCCATCCGCCCGAAGCTGTAGACTCCAGACCCGCCATACGCCCTCTACTTCATTCCACATCCCTAATCTAATCGTCCTCGTACGTCCTGTGCCGGTCCCGGCGCGACCTTTCCCGGTTTGCGGCCATACCCCTCGTTCTCGACCTTTCTCGGGTTATAGACACACACCACCACCAGCTCAAATGCTTCAGTCTGGCGGGTGAGGAGCCGTTCCCACTCCTTCTTCTTATCTTTCTCAGGAGCGTATGCACAGGCTTGGTGCTCTTTCCTCACGGTGTTGTAAATCTATGTCATCGTCTTTGACTTCAACCCGGGCGACGCCAGCACGATGAGAAAGCCTCGCGACCTTGACAAGCTGACCAGTAAGCGTCCCCCGTCTCCAGTAAAGCCAACATCGTCCCCGTAACAACGGCATCGTTGACAATCGCAGCCTCGGCTCCCTCAATGGAGTCGGCCGTGTTCACCATGATGTATTTGAATCCAAGATATAGGTACCGACGATAGAGGCGAGCGAAGTCCTGTCTGTAAAAGAGGACTTGGGCCGGCATTGACATCCTTCTTATACAAGACTTTAAAAACGACGATCATGGTATTGGCGGCAGATCGGCGTTGTGTACGCATTGTTGCCTGCGTCATACCGGTGTACTTGAGATGATCAATTATGGAAGGGTGTATATGTACCTTCATTTCATCGTTGGCGCCTTGGAGAGAAGAAGGGGGGGGTTCGTAAGAGCTACCTGGTACGAGTCCCCGGCGACAACGAGTCGCTCTGGCATGTACTTGGACAGTATAGCAAGGGACATCGCCCAGGTATCCTTGTTAGCCTCATTATATACCACCATGTTTGGCCGGAAGTTGCTCGAGCACTCCGCATCGAGAGCACAGATTGGGTCAGGAGACGTGTTGTTGGTTTGCTCTTTGGCTGCCATCGCCTCAAAGTGTTTGGCGTGGAGTCCATTATGAGGTCTACCATGACGACCGCGAGCTTCCCAATCAAGCCGGCCATTCGCTGGACGTAGACATCGACCGTGTATTCGCTGGGGCGGGAAAGAGAATTTTGGCTTTTCCGTCCATGGCAAGGGCCAGAGATATAAGCGCCACAACCTCCGTCCTGCCGCAGCCTGCAAACGCCGCGATCAGGGCAATATAGAGCCCATCTATGCGTGGCACACTTTCCAAGTAAGCCAGAACCAAGCCAACGTCTGGACCGCTGTGGCCATCTCCGCGCACATTCCTGTAGTGTTCAACCAGCTTCCCCTCGATCTCCGATGTGATGAATATTCCACTCGCCGTTCCCCGTCCGTTCTTGCATAGAGCCCTCTTGGCCAGGTTTCGGCGATACTCGTGGTAGTAGTTAATCGATGTTTTGTTTCCGACGGCGCTGCAAATGAGCTCCGGGGAGCCAATGATCCTGTCCACCTGCAAAGTCGATCCAATCGAGCGGAGCTTGCAATTGACTCGGCAAAAGGACACAAATTCCATCCGGTGCGAGACGTTGGCGGTGCTTCCAACAGCATACTGATAGGCCCCAACATATCCCTTGACGCAAGTACGGCCGTAGGATGGCCTCCTCATCTCAAACCAGATGAGGCCGCTCATTCGCAGCTGCTTCCGGTACAGAAATGGCATTGCTGCCCATGTGGCTTTTTGACGGCAGTAGTCCCTGGCGTGTAGTCGTCCCAACATGCATAGTGAGAGTGAGTGTTATGTCGAATCTCTGACCTTGGCTGAGGCGAATATTCGTTCTCTTGCGCAGCCTCAAGTACCCGAAACACTCGTGCTCGAGGCCACAAAACATCTGTGCGGGTGGCGCTGATCTTCTGCTCATCGGTGCGCTGCGGCGGCGAGCGAAAGCATGGCATCCTGGCTGTGGGTTTGGCCTTCCCCACAAAGCGCTTCACTTTGGACGCCGGGAGGACCAAAGAAGTTCTTCGGAGAGAACACATCTGGGTTTTCCTGTTCTGGGTGCTGGCTTGAGTACCAGTACCGCCGTCCTGGTCGCTATGGGATCATGGGCGGCAAAAAAAGGCTGCATGTACTATATGCTCGTCGTTGTGTTGTTGTGTTACGAGGTGCGATGTGATGTGCTGAATAAAGAGCCAAAACGGAGAGGGAAGGGCGATGGTACTTAACCTCGTCGCCCTCTTGTCGGATTCGGGGTACGAACCGGTTTTTCACCAATAAATCTGTGATTGTTTCGAGTTTGCTTATCCTCATTCTCGATTCCCAGCTCTGGCATCCCAACCAGTTTCTTACCAAAGGGCCTGGGATCGCCTCGGGTTTGCTCGGCTGAGCCAAACACCAACTGGTTGCGAGAAGACTGGCTTCGTAAACATTCGATCTCATTGCTAGCGTTCTATATATCCTATCCGCTTTCTTGAACTTGACATGTAGCCATCCTGGTATCATCTTTCATCATATCCTCCGTTCCCTCTCATCCGCGAGCATGCTAACTCCAAACTCCTAAAAAGCAAAGTCCTCTCTGTCTGTGAAAAGCAAACGTCCAGCGAGTTGGTGTCGAATCAGTGTCTACCGTCATCAAATTTAAAAATACGACCAAACGTCCGGCCCATCCAAATCAACCTTCTACCGGTTCCCTTTCTCGGTTGTCGTCTCGTCATCTGCTTGCCTATCGTTGCTGGTGGCGAAGCTGTTTGCTCGTGGAGCTTTCGTGGGCTGTGTTGCTGGCTGCCCGGCTGCGGTTTGTCCGCTTTTTGGCTTGTCGGTTTGTGCTTGCCATGGTGTGCCTCTTCATCTCACGTCCAAACCACCCAACGGCCTAAACTTTCCTCCCACACAGCCGCATCTAGGACACCTACTCCTCACACCGTGTCCTTTCTCGCCTTCAGCCATAAGTACATCAACACACTGCTGGCACAGCCCCGCAATACACTCCGTACACGCATAACTCTCCTTCAACTTGCTAACGACATGACACCCGGCGCAGTAAATCTCCACCTCGTTTCTTCTCCCTGCTTCCCTAGCGTTAGCCGGTGAACTATCACTAAGTGACACAGCAGTCGGCGGCGCCCGCCCAAAGCTATCGGCCTCCACACTCGATATAGGCGGGATATTCGGCGCATCATTTCCATAGCTCGGTGGTGTCAAGGCTTGTTGCAGAGGCGAAGCCTGATAGCTGGGACCAACACCGCCGAAATTGGGATGGAAGGGCGGCATACTATTTCTATTCCCGCTTATCGGACTCTGCAGAATCTTACTCTCGTCAGTACTCTCTCTCTCTCTCTATCCGTGGACTATCCCCGCGTCCGCACTTCCATCCAAACCCCCTCAAAGCGCAAGCAAGATGTGTGGAAAATGGAAGCATACCGGCGTCCGGTCCCCCTCGACCCCGTCTTCAGTTGCTGATGTGGCGGCATCAATCAGGTCTTCCCATCTCTTTCCATACCCTCCATACCCCCCGCTCGGTTCCGCAGAGTACGCCTTCCGCTCATAACTCATCCGGCGCATATGCGATTGGAGTTGGCTCTCCCTTGACTTCCTCCGTCTGTGGACGGCCGCGCCGTCCACCTTCTTGAGGCTGTCCGTCCTAGGTCGGGATCCGGGGACACGACCGTGTTGGATGGGTGGGAGGGTACTCGAGCGGCCCGGGGGACTGTTGAGGAGGGCAGAGAGGTGGTTTCGTGCGTTTGGGCGGTTGAGCGGGTTGTAGGGGTCGGAAGTGACGGCTTGATCTATGTTCGTCCTGCGGAGGGGCGGGAGCTCGATGGAGTTGTGGAGGGATTTCGGGGCCTCGGTGTCGGAGTGCCAATCCTGGGTAAGGTATCAGTTTTGATGTTCTCTAGTTTGCTTGTACCAAACCGGTCCAACTGGTTTGCGCGGGATTTGCGCTATGCACAATCGATTCCGTGGAGCAAGCAGTTTCCCAACTTACCGGCTCAGACTCCCAATCTGGCTCTAACTTGCTATTATGCAAACTAGCCAACGCCTGCGCCGCTCCCACCGCAGGCATCATGCCTCCCTCGTACTCTCCATACTTCGGCGTGTTCTGTCCAGAGTTATGATATCGTCCTTGGTTCGCTCCTTGGTTCGCTCTTTGGTATTGTGATCCTGGGTCCGGTGTCAGCGCCTCTCTCAGGCTGGGTAGAAGGTATGGAGAATGGTGTTGCTGCTGACCTGCCGGATGTCGGGGTGGCTGTGAGGTTAACGCTTGTTGTGGTGGTGGACGTTCGGAGGGTGGGGTGTTGATCATGAGTTGGAAGGATTCCTCGGTGGCGGGGAGCTTGGATATATAGTGTTCGGGGTGGGCGCGGCGGATATGTTCTTGCATTGAGCGATATCGTTTCTCCTATGAAAGAATACATGTCAACTTGGGTTCTGGGAAAAAGATATGCCCATGTGTAAAAGCTTCGAGGTCCTCGATGCGACCGACCGACCGACCGACCGACCGACCGGTTGGTGGTCGGAGGTTTCATCGCGACCCGCTGTAGAGGTATAAAATGAAGGGCGAGCTTACGCCTATGCAACGCTTCCGACATGACGAGCCATCTTGATTCCGCAACGGACAAACGACTTCGTTGGTGCTGTCAGTGAGGGAAAATGACGAAGTGAGATGTGTGCTGGTCCGTGGTGGTGGCATGGTTCGTAGTGATTGATGATGACGACCCCACCATGCGATAATGCGCGACGATAGTAAGGTTGGGAATGCGATCAAAGAGCTGTGTTGGAAGCCTGCGATTGATATGCCGACCTTGCTGTAGCTTCTATCGATAATTTTAAGTATATTTCACAGGTGTTGATGATGTCGAGGATGAGTTCAGCTGGATGCAGTAATGCAATTGGGAGAGAGGGATGGGTTGCAGGTTAAGATGGTTTCAAGCTATTCTCTCTGCTTTGCGCTATCTACGACGCAATTGGTCGTCGACGGGCTCTAAGAGGCAAAGGTGTGTGGGCAGGACACTGGCCAGTGAGTGATCAGCACTGAAGATAACTAGCTACGAAATGTGGAGAATCAAGCTCTGAAGTACCGTGCATGAGAAGAGGCAGAGGTGACGGGAGGAGAGGAGAGGAGAGGGGAGGAGAGGAGGGGAGATGGGGGGAGAGGGGAGCATGGCATGTTAGTCGTGGAGACTTGGAGACTTGGAGACTTGGAGACTTGGAGACTTCGAGACTTGGTGCGAGCTGTGCCTTTCTTTGTAATGGAAATAGGAAACAGGTAACAGGAAACAGGAAACAGTCTCGAGGACAAGCTCAAAACGACGACACAATGCGCAAGACCAATTGCAATCATCACTATACTCGCACTCGCCAGCACACATCACAGCTTCGTATCACTGTCACAAGGTGCAAACTACCGTCACTACCGTGTCTCCCTTTGCTCACTGCTCAGGTACAAAGGCGGTTTGCCACGCCATAGAGATGTAACTGAATCGTTCTCATAGGCTAAGTCGGCATCCATGGACCTCCGCGCCTGGTCGAGGTGTCCCAGCACGAGTCCCAGCACGAGTCCCAGCACTAGTAGCTTACCAAATCATACGGGGACCTGAAGCTGCGCAGAGCTTGGTTGACCATGAGATAAGCGAACCACTACAGATCTCGTAGGGGTCATGAGAGCATGGGATAATAATGGAGCTTCCCTTCCATCCAAATTCATTCGTCTTAACATTCTTCGACTTTGTTCTAGAAGCTGTAATGGGGCTGCTAATGTGCACAGAGAAGCTATCGTAACGCATCCGGCCATTCCGTCCATGCTGTGGTCTCGAGTCTTTTTCTTTTTCTTTTTC
>RCNJ01000179.1_pt1 | contig 46294 bp, 33 predicted proteins | sample 2041171 | NCBI WGS metagenome assembly RCNJ01 (sample SAMN09708213, study PRJNA481090) | feces metagenome | biome: feces | host: Pygoscelis adeliae | place: Antarctica: Rookery Lake | collected 2010-03-01 | reverse complement strand
TATCTCGAATATCATTCTTGGCATACCGGAACAGCTTCATTCTCACTAATGGCATTGGTTATCATGGGGTCGCAACATTCGTCCGAAGCGGGATCGAGTATTACTGGCAGCGGACCATGGATCACAACAGGACGGACGAACGACAGCAATACCGTGGGTATTGTTCGGCAGTGCTGGGAACCTACAAATGGGACCATATATCTACCAGTAAGCTCTGATCAAACCAACGAATAGTGACTCATAATTATTGGATTGAATGGCATGTCGAAAAGTTCCGGTTGCTGTGGTTATGGTTACAATATCGACTGTGCCGAGAGCCCCAAAGTTATGTGGCCAGAGTAGCGACTTGATCGCTTCACATAGCGGCACTAGCCTGCTGAGCAAGAGCTCAGGGAGCAACCAGCGGAGTTGCAGACAATGCTGGATGAATGAAAACAACGAGTTCGTTTGTTTGTGGATCAGAGCTTTTCAGTTTTGCTTTTCAACACTCGTTTGGCTACCAAATATCAATCACTGTGCACGGTGAAAACTTTCTCAGACATGCTTTTAGACTGCTTAAGTTGCTGTATCAGCTTGTTAACGCTGCGAAACAAGAGTCGCAAAGGAGAAGTGTGAGTCTGTTGAGCAACAAAGACCAACGTGGTTTCAGCACGGTCGATGCGAGTCCTACAGCTTCTAGAAACTCCTCATTGTTCTTGAGGCTCATAGTTTACTTTATAAGCTTACTGCCATGCGCATGTTTGCTCCGAACAAGCCACCAGTCAGAGTGAAGAAGCAGGCTCTTCTTCTCAGCAACAAGATTACTCCTCTGCCACCAAGGCTTCCACCACTTTCAGTGGCAATTAAGCAGCCATGACGAGCGGCAGATCCTTGCATTACGAGGACACACTGGAGGAGCTCAAGAGAAATCTGAAGGTACTGTCCAAGAGAATGGAGAGCTATGCCGCACACGAGAATGGAGACCACACCGCCGTAATGCAAGACTATTATCTGCTGCGCCGTCAACTCAACCAATTGGCGAACGACCTGGAGTCTCTCAGTCTGCCATCCTTTACGCTACGGGACACACGAGCCGGCCTCGTTGAAGAAACTGACTTGCATTTGAACAAACTAAATGCTTCACATGGCAACTTCGCCCATATCCAGATACTGCAGGATAGGTTATCCAGGAGCAACAGCCGAAAACATCTCAGGAAGAACTCATACACCCCGGCTACCAGAGAACCCCGAAGTTGGAGCAGGACATCCCTCGGCGGTCGGACGAGGTCTATATCAGCGGATGAGTACCAAGCTGAGATCGACGATCAGATGGGATTGAGGATGGACCAGAAGCGTCGAAACTCTAAATTGAGCAGGTTCAAACAATTCTGCAACCTCAATTCCAAGCCTGCGCCTCATCCTTTTCCGCCATACCCGTTGGTGGATGCCGCTGACTCTGGCAGAAGCTCAAGCCAGCCTCTTCGCCGGACTCGGCCCAACAGACCTCGAGTCTCCAGTCGTGCTACATCTCATGGGAGAAGTAGCAAATCTGATTCCGGATCCATAATGTCAGATGAGCCAACATCTCACAATTATCGTGGCCATTTGAAGAGGTCAAGTTTGTCTTCCCCTCCATATGAACCTCCATTTAACAGCTCATCACCGGATCGGGACGGTTCTTATTCCGACAAAAGTGCAAGAAGCCGATACTTCTTGCCCACCCCTGCCACTTCAGTCACTGGCTCAAGACGTGGCTCAATCAAGGACTTCTTCACTAGATCTCCCCGTCCGTACTCGTTAGCCACAAAGGCAGGGTCGTTGAGGAGACCGAGCTCCGTCACACTGGCTTTCACTACTCCATTGGCACAGCGAGCTTCTATCTCATCACCACGGCTGAATCTTGGCCCGGTCCATCCATATATCGGCAGTAGGGTTCCAGCCTCAAACAGGACATCGGGCACAGCGCACTATCATACTGCTCGGAATACCAAACGTACCACCTACAGCCCACCCTCAGTCATGGATGAGATGCCACTACCCGAGCTTCCTCTTCAAGAACGCCCGCCTGGAATTCAAAACATGGCAGATAAGGGGACCACTTTCATGGCTCCGAACTTCGATTCATCACCCGGTAATTCTCGGGAAACATCAACGAGCACTCAGCATAGCGGATTTCTTTACCCTTCGGTTTTGGGTGCTCACAGACTTCCAACAACCGCTGGGCCGACTTGTGTTGCCCCTACTTCAGGAGAAGTGCAGGGCGATCCAGTTGCTGCTGATGCTGTAGATGAGAGTGCCAAGATGACGCGAGAGGAGCTTCGTGAGTTCTTTAAGGAACTGCGAGAACGCCCTGGAATCAGACCAGCTGCTCCGACTAAGAAGCCGGTAGAGATAGATATTGAGCCTGAGATCATAGATGTCCATCCCCACATTCGCTCGAACAACAAGCCTGGCTGGCATGAACATAGGTCGAAGACCCACCCCAACTTCAATAATGTAGTGAAATATTTCTCGGCCGATTCGTCGGTTGAAGGTCCTGTGCTAGACACGAAGTACGACGAGTCTCTGATTCATGCAGGGAACAGGATCTCGTGCATGAACAAAGACATACTGGATGACGTGCTTGAGCACTACCGACGTTCGTCCGAATCAGCCGCAGCTCGACACAAACACCGATCAGCACCTGCTCATGGTCATGGAAAACACATCCCAGAACATCAGAACAAATGTCGGCATTCTTCTCATGTGGCTAGCATCTCCGGCCGCTCAAACAGCAGCGCGACTCAGACTTCGCCGCCCTTACATGGGTTAGTGGATAGCCAAGAAAAGTATAGATACCGCCTGGACTCTACTAGGGGACAGAGAGCTGAGAATGATGCGTATGTCTACCACAACAATCCACTTCACCGAGTTAACCGTCATTCCGGTGCTGTGAAATATCCTGAAAGTATTAGAAGCGATGGATGTGCAGTATATATTAGTGGGGAGGATACCATGCAGGAGTGGAGACGTACTGAATCTGTACAAGGCCGGAAGAGTGAGGGGTCGCGGAGTAGAAGGAAGACGCAGAGCCTGAGGAGTGGGAGTGGCAAATGTACTAGGAGAAGTGAGAGGAGAGGTGGGAAGAGGATGGTTGAGGGTTGGACAAGAAAGAGAGGAGAGGGTGGGTGTGTTTTGATGTGATAGGACTATTTTAAATTATATCCGGAAGGCAGGGGCTGCACGACAAGACGATGCAAGCTAGAAGGTTACCCCAAGGTAGGTTAATAAATTGAAGCGAGAACCAAGGAAATGAATAGATGTCAAATGATACCGAGAACGTCATTCCCTAAACGAACTGAGCTATCAACAGAAGGACCACATGAAACTAGGAACAAGAACACGACCCCTGTCAGACCTCTCGATCTGCGTGAAGCCCACTCCTTATTGGCTCTATAACGACTAGTGCTATAACCATAATCGCAACAGCCCGACGAATTCGACTTTCCATTCAAACTTGATGAAAATTGGACATCGACGATGAGACAACCCGAAAGCTTTGTCGACTTACGGTATGTCCAGTGACTCCGATGAAAACAGCTCTCATTTACTCGGGGCAGAAGCTCCTGCTGTAAGCCTTGCCTTCGACCTGTTCCTTGCAGTCGCTATTGACGCCATAATGAAAGCAGCCTGAAGCTCCGGAGCTTCCACTAAGCCTGTCCATTGTAACTTAAATGGAGCTTGTTAAGGCGGCATGCGGAGCTTACTGATTTAAATGAGTTTGACCGAAGCCGACACAATAGTTGGTTACTTCATTGCAGTCCACAATATCGTCCGGCCTTGATACCAGCTTTGTGGCTTCTGCGCCTGTCTCTACAGCTGGAACACCATGATGGCATAGGCCGAAAGAAGAGCGACGAGAGTGAAGGTGGGCTGAATTGTGATGAAAGTGAATGATGTTGTGACTTTGTGGAACAGGGTGTATATACAATCTGTATTCTTCGGATAGAAATGAGAGTAAGTAGTCTTGCGGGATCGAGCTCATTTTTGTATCCCAAAGCCTAAGTAGCGGGCGCTTCCTCAATCTGGATAAAACCTCTGGCGCGGGATATCTGCCAGTTCACGGATCTTCCTCTTCTCGGCTGACAGCACTCCGAGTGTTAAGACGGAATAAAGACGGAGATAGTAGGAAGCTGGATGGATCAATGTGGACTCGGTCCAACATCTTGAAGGTCGTACGCTTAGCCAGCCTGAGCAATGTTGCCCTGCATCTAGCCCGCTCTCGCTTCTCGACAATGCTTCCATATTGAGTGCACGAATCCGTCCAAGCGGCATGATGGCCGGTTAGCATATCACTCGAACAAAAGCTCTCGAGTTACCCGGTACAGCTGCCTGGAGCTAACAAGCAACGTATTTTCGGCGTAATTACTCGGGTATCTTACGCTTGGCTGCGGTATTCTGTTGAACACACAGCCTGACCCCTCAGCGCTTATCCACGGTTCGTCCCGCCATGCATACCCAGGATCTTGGCTGCTGGCAATGCTAAGATGAAGCACTAATTTCCAGTCACCGACAGAAAATGAATACGATGGCTTGACAGCGACTTGAAACTCAATGTTTGGCTCGCTAGACATGATATATACACTTCAGTCACTTGGACTTCTCCGGCCACGTCTCCTAGCCTTGATCTTTGGTTGATTTGATCAATTATCTCTGCTCAAACCCGCTGACCTCACCATGGGTAACTCTTTGCGACTCGTTAATCTCGCTTGGGTTCCCCTCCGCCTTCAATGGGTATGGGGTCTCTGGGAGGGACTCGAGGAATTCGCGGTGGTGCTCGTTGGCCTGGGCGGATGTTAGCTCTGTCCTCCACCTATCCTTCTGCTTCTCATCACTTTCTTCAAGAAAGGGGGACCCTCTGCATCCAAAGCCGACCCTCAAGGTAAGGGTGTGAGGGTTCGGTTATGTGAGGGGACTTACAAAAGGAAGTCCGCAGTATCCGCAGGTACAAATTTGTGGCTTATCGACGTTGATATAGATGCGTGGGTGGCCCAGTGGTCCACCACCGCCGTCGCAGGAGACCATGCGGTCGTGGGTCCAGCGGACGGGCTGCTTGTGGATGAGCTCGATGGCTGCTTCTGGGGATGGCTGTTGTCCTTGTTAGCTTACTGCTCGTCTCTCTGATCCGCCATCTCTCTAAAGGCTAGCTCAATTCAATAGTGGTATAGGAGCGGATGAGTAATTAGAAGCTCCCTGGCGGCGACGGAAGAGAAAGCAGCAGCAAGATGTCGCTCAGACACCCGTTTTCTAAGCACCGCTGGCGGTCCGCGTGGTATTATCAACTCCGGTACACGCCGGCCTAAGACGGCTCTTCCTAAAGATTATGGGTATATTGCTCATCATATACGCTTCTTGCAGTGCTTTCTCCCACGCCTCGCCGCGACTTCTTAAGCTCTCACTCGAGACATCTCCCCCGGCTTTCCCGCCTTCGCTGTCCCCCCTTTTCTTTCCCAAGTTTCTCATCTGCGCCTCCACCCTTTGTTTGAACTATCTTCCTCTGCTGACCGTGTTGACTGCGAGATGAGACCTACCTGCAGCTCAAAAATCGTCTGCTCAAATCGCGGCCCACTCATGGCCAACTCTCTCTTCTGCTGGTTTTTGGACCAAGTATCCTGTCTGCTCGGGGTCTGCATAACACGCGCCTGCTCTCCCTCCACAAGGCTCTCGGAGATATCCTTGCCCATCGATGGGTCGTGGGTTGGGACCTCGTTGGTCTTCGACACTGGGGATGAGGTTTGAGCGTAGGTGCGGGCGGCAGCTGGCCGAGCCACGCGGGCGGCGCGCGCAAGGCGCAACGTTGTTCTGGAGAGCATGGTGTGTGTGCTTGGGTGGTGACGGTTTGAAGAGGGAGGGGACAATGGGGCGCCGGCGAGGTGGACTTGTAATCCATGGCTGGCTGGTGGTCGATTGAATTTGGCTGACGTAAGCAGGTGTTTAGTTGCTGGATTGACGCGCTGTGGCTGATGATGGCCGCGAGGCTGAAAAAAATACCTAGGCGCAACAACATCAACAACGACGGAACTTGCGAATCGACAAGTAACTTGCGACAAACGAGCCGCTTAAATCTTCTTTGACGATAAGAGACACTGTAACATAAGCCAACCTATAAGGGCTGCTAGTTAGTGAATTCACAGACCACAACATCATCAAAGCGCCCAGCTCAACACAAGCGCAACAGCTCACAAGGCAACAACCCCACCACATAGATCCTCCTACACATATCCCAAGATGTCGAAATCAAGCCCAACAAGCACGCCAGTGCGCCCACAGCACCAAAAATCCATGTCCTCTCGCCTCCTCACAATGAAGTTCATGCAGCGCGCGGCAGCCTCGTCGCCCACCGCCTCTTCTCCTCTCGCACAATCTCCAGCTGGCGATGGACCTCCTCTAAAGCGCCAACGCACCGAGAACTCGTCTGTAGGGGGAGCCGGGGGGAACGAGAAGGGGATGAGTGTTTTTGATGTCAATGCATTGGCGAACCAGAAGGCTGTGCAGATAGCTATGGCGACGGAAGAGGCGAAGAGGCAGGCGGCATTGGACAAGGCGGCTGAGGAGGCGGGGGATACTAGGTGGGTTTTGAACTTTGAGGATAAAACGGCTAAGAAAGAGGGTGGGTTGAGGATTGAGCAGATGAGCTTTGCGGGGATTGATAGGGCGCCGAGAGTTGTTAGGACGGCGGAGAGGGAGGAGGTTGATGAGCCGGTTGTGGTTGGGAGGAGGAGCTTTGGGAAGTTTAATAGGAAGTTGGAGGTATGTAATCCCGTTAATTGAGAGAAAGCGACGTTGAGAGGCAGCAGGTAAATGGGGGGGATCGGGAGCTAACCGGAAACAGAAGTTGCAAGATCCTGAAGCATCATCATCAGAATCATCTGACGAGGAAGGCGATGAAGACGACGGCAGAAAGGATTACGAATCCGACTCCGACGACTCAGACTCCCCAGAATCACAACTTATCAAAGATCAACGGAAGGCACAAGCTGCAAAGTTGAAAGAAGATAGAAAAGCAAAGAAGAAGGCAGAGAAGAAAGAGCTGCTCAAATTAGCGGCAAGCAGGAGGAATAACGAAGTTAACATCAACGGCTTATCGAGTCTGAGTGGGAGAGATACCAGCGGGAGCAGGTCTAGTGGACCATGCTTTCAGTGTGGAAAGGAGGGACATATGGCGAGTAGTTGTCCGGAGAAGGGGAAGAAGAGGGGGAGACAGAGTATGGGTGGCGGTGGTGATTATGGGGAGAGGAGGGACAGCAAGAAGGGCAGGAAGTCGTATTAAGCGGGTGGAATCAACAGCTTGAGCCGACCATGAGATAAATGTATGGCGGGGATAAGGTACCACTACAGATAAGTTAGAGTAGGCCTCAACCCCAGAATCAAGCATTGAGCTGCTACTACTTTCAGCAGCATTGATTTCATATCATGCCTCCACACTTGCGGCCATTTTCTGAGTAGGAAGTGCGCAGCAACATCGATCAACCACGATGCGGCTCTTGCATATTATACTTAATCCCATCAGCCCTGGGAATATTGTACTCAGGTGATGTTTTGCAGCCCACGAGTAGAGTATATCGAATGCAATACTCATTGGGAGTAATTCCTTATGAAAGTGCCTTAGTACCCGAGAGTAGTATATATGCCATTTTGACGAACTTAAATTTAGGCCAAAACAGGTTAGCCAGACGCTGACATTCAGCTTGGCAGCATATATGGGCCTACTTGAGTACTGCTCGAGCACCTGAAGAGTGACATGAAACAGATGAACGGAGTTTCATCGGCTATTTTCGCCCGTCGCTGAATTCCAAACGGAGAGTTAGCTTTGACGAAGAAATATTAACCGGTAGCTGGGGGTGGAGTGGTAACGAGGCAGCAAAATAAACCGGGGAGGGGCCCCAGAGGTTAGTCAGGTGCGCCACCTTTGGGAGGGCACTGTGCACCAAGGCCAATGATGCGGCAGTGCACCACTCGTAAACAGCAACGACTTCTTCTACACCTGAATAGACCGCCTCAGCAACACTCAACGGCGACAAAATGTCGAATAAACGCCAACTCATAGTTTATGAGTCACCTGTGAAGAGGATGAGAACGAAGAGTCCAGAGCGCCATGCACCTGCTCAATTGAGCTGCACGTCAAGCGACGGTCCGGTGATGAGGACTGAGAGGCAGCTGCACGACAAGCTGTTCCGCAGCTATCAATACTATCTTACCAAGTTTGGCCTTGATGTAGGAAGTGGAGGGGCTCTCGCAGTGGGAAGAGTCCCTGCGGATTGGGTTGCGATCGCGCACTGATAGGGTCTACGAGATTGCAGGCGCCCCTATGGATATCAAGTGCGACCGTGACAGTACATCGGCAAACAACGAAACAAGTGACGCGAGACTGCGTTGGGAGCTGGATAGGATCCATAAGAACTTTCCCATGCTGTCCTGTTGGACGGTGTTCTTGTCGAGATCAGCGTCACCCAGGACAAGCCATCAGCAGCACTGCCGTCATCGCGGCCCAGAGCTCGGAGACTTCCATCCAGCAGAGCCGAGAGTCCAGCCGTTGTCGTTGAGACGTCTGCTGTTGGCACTGAGGTGCCAAGTTCTTCGCAGGTTGCATCGCTGGAGAGTGGGGTTGAGATCTCAACAATCACCAGCGCGATCCTGGCCGTCATCCAGTTCGACGCCTGCCAAGACTCCCTCATCATAGGCTGTTTCTACACCTCCGCTGTGCTCGAGACCTTCGCCTTCGCGGACCCGGGCCAGTGCGCGCAGCTCCGCTCTGATAAGTCGGCGTGTAGGGCCTACTCGGTGGCCAGGCAGGCCTACAAGCAGGATTATCCGCGGACGTATGGCTGTTATATGCTGGACCGCAGCCCGCGGAAGGTTTATGAACCCGATACGCCGTGGCCGGATCCGTTTGGGTGTGCGAATTATTTTACGATGGGAAGAGATTGTTTTCCGTTGGAGGCTTTTGCTGTGGAGTATGTAACCGCAGCGAAAAACCCACAAGCAACTGTGGTGTGAATTTGAGGCTGTGTATGCTGACGGAATGGTGGGAGGCGTGGATGCCACGCGGAGGTGTGATTTATATGACGCAAGCCTATTGAGGAAATGATGGGTAATAAGTGGCAGAGGGCCAGATATCATATAGGAGAGAGAGGATACAATTGCGAAAAAGAGTGAAAGATCGGACCTGTTTCACGTGCTGTGGTAGGTGCAAACCAGCTAAGTGCTGAAGCTATGCTCTTATGCGGGGTATGTCGATGCATAGGCGACCATGAATCAGTGACTTCATATGCTCGAGAGTCCCTGTCGTTGCCCATTGCAGTACAGCAATCTCAACGGCGGGTATCGGTGGGTGCATTTGAGCTTTGTGACATCCAAAAGTCGTTGGTCGCGGTAATATAGGTCATGGTCGAAGGTGACAGCAAACAGGTTAAAAGCGAGGGTATTATTAGGGAGGTTGCTCGATTGCTGTCAACGTTCTTAGGCCCTTGTCGCAATGTGAAAAAAAACAACGTCGTGTGGGGTGTGACAGGATGTCCATTGGGCAAGTCTTTTCTCTGGAAGCGTCCATTCATTGTTGTGAGGTCTTGATTCTGAGAGTGATTAGGGTGAGTTTATATACTGGCTTACAAATTGTGTTGGTGTTGGTGAGTTGGCGATTTGTTGCGTCTAGATTCGGCTCCAGCGGTTGGCAGAGGTCGATGAGGGTAGCGTAGGAGGTAGTCTGGATAGGGCAGTGGCAGCACGGTGGTGGTGGTCTCAGGAATGTCATTCTTCGAATTTTTCGAATTTTCTTCAAAGTAGATAGCAAACAGGCTAGTACTGAATATCGTAATCGTCGTTGACGGAGTTGTTTGTTGGTGGTGTTTGTCGTCAACCTTCGTGGCTTTTGGGCGGGGAGGGAAAGACGTAAGTGCGAGAATCATACCGCGAAGCGAACTTATGTACTTCACTATAGCTGGTGTTGGTGTTGGCAAATTGACAGCTGGTTAGTAACACTCGAGGGTTTCCCTCAGTTCCCGATGGTGTGGAAGCGAACATGGGAAGAGGAGAAATGTACGGTTAGAACTTGGGAGTCATTTCTCCTCTGTAGCGCTCATATTTCGCTGCACTGCTTAATTGTACGAAAGCCAAGACACCTCTTAACTTATATGCCTTCTATACCTTGGATGTTGATCCTGGCAACTTGTCCCATTCCGGAGATTTCAGCTTCGTTGTAGTTGGCAGATGACAGAAGTTCCAAATCACGACTTCGTGAAACAGAAACGGAAGAGAAAGGTCACCCTATCATCCAGGAAACCGATTTCGAGATCAACTTTGTTCCAGCAGATGCAATGCGAATATGTTCTTCGCCATCGGGCCTCGGGATACATGTGGTCGCATGGCTGCGATGCATGTGGTTGTGGGACATGTGGTGCCACAAACTCTTTGGCCTGAGATGGTCACCGTTGCTGGAATCAACCTAGATCTCGGCCAGCGATTGGGCGACCAGCAGATAATCGTGCAGAAATGCAGATAGCCGCGCAGAAAAATGCACAGATGAAACCAATAGTTTGGTGTTGGGACACCAGTGTTCAGGGTGTTGGTATGCAGCCGTTGACAGTCGAAGAGCCCCTGTCTTTACTCTACCTTCACAAACCTTATAAATCCCCACTGGACTGACTCCAAATCCGTTTCTCGGAGAGCAGCGGATATCTTCAGTATCACATCTCGAACTCTCACTGTCTTTCCGCCCACAAGTGGTCCCAATCTCCTCGGCTCAACAAAATCCCCAAGGTACAAGACAGGCTCGGAGTTTGACTAAGCGCTCCGACTGTGCGGTGCGACCGAGCATGGAGATCACTTCTGTCGCAATCCTGTCTCTTCTTCTGTATTCATCCTCGATTATACTGTATTTGTACTGACTTCTCGATGATTACAGTGCGGAGGTGCTTGCATTTGAAGCGCCAAACAACCCTCAATCAGCTCCAAGCCAGCTGTGTATTCAACACGAGCTTGCACAGCTTGCGCGTCTCAATAGTTCCAGGCGGTCACCTAAGCGGTCAGCGGGCAATTCCCAACGCAAACGCTAGGCTAACATCGCACACCCCTGCGCTACCCCACAGCCAAGCTCTGCTTGTCGAAGCTTCCCCAGCGGAAGGACGAAATATCCGCCACGATAAGACCCCTCGGGCATCATCCTCTTTGACTACTTACAACAACACCAACACCGACACCAGAAGACACTCTTCTACAAGTACGAGAAGTTTACGTTTACAGCCCTTTAAAGGTCTCACAAACACGACAGAGATAGTAAGGAGAGTAGTCAATACGCAGACAACACCACAACAAAGACACTTCTCAGCTGAAGCTACGGCCACAATGACGAACACCCATGACGGCCCAGCGGTCAAGGCGCACAGCCCAAAGCCAGTTAAGCTTATTACGGACACTCTTGAGAAGCCTTCATTAGACGATCGCAGCTACAGGGTCATCAAGCTCGCCAACCAGCTAGAGGTTCTCTTGGTTCACGATGCAGAGACAGACAAGGCGTCAGCCGCCATGGATGTTAATGTGGGGAACTTTAGCGACCCAGACGACCTGCCAGGTCTCTCCCACTCCCTTGAGCACATGCTGTTTATGGGAACGAAGAAATATCCGGTTGAGAATGAGTATAGTCAGTACCTGTCTGCGAACAGTGGAAGCTCGAACGCGTACACCGCCGCCACCTCAACAAATTACTATTTCGAGGTCGCAGCCAAGGGGTCTGAGAATGCTGCGGAGGGAGAGTCGGGACCATTATATGGCGCTCTGGACAGATTCGCGCAGTTCTTCATCGCGCCTTTATTCCTCACCTCCACCCTCGACAGGGAGCTCAGAGCTGTGGACTCAGAGCACAAGAAGAACCTGCAAAACGATCAATGGCGCCTCCACCAACTCGATAAGGCCACGGCAAATCCAAAACACCCATACTGTCACTTCTCGACGGGAAGCTTAGAGACGCTGAAGAATGTGCCGGAGAGCAAGGGTGTTGATGTCCGCCAGGCGTTTATTGAGCATCACAAGAAATATTACTCGGCCAACCGCATGAAGCTTGTCATCCTGGGCCGCGAACCCCTCGACACACTGGAGACATGGGCAGCGCAGCTCTTCGAGGAGGTGGTGGATAAGGATCTGCCGCAGAATAGATGGGAAGGCATCGCGCCGTACCTCCCTGAGCAGTTGGGGACACAGACCTTCGCTAAGCCGGTTATGGATTCGAGGAGTCTGGAATTGACATTCCCGTATCTGGATGAGGAGACGCTGTTCGAGTCTCAGCCGTCGAGGTATATCAGCCATTTGATTGGGCATGAGGGACCGGGGAGTATCATGGCGTATATTAAGACTAAGGGTTGGGCCAATGGGCTGTCGTCGGGCGCGTATTCAGTTGCTCCGGGCTCGCTGGGGCTGTTTAGCTGCCAGATCAGACTCACGGAAGAGGGGCTGAAGAACTATGAGGAGATCGTTAAGGTCTTCTTCCAATACATCAGCATGTTGAACGACTCGGCACCGCAGGAGTGGATCTTTGAAGAGAATAGGGTGATGGCTGAAGTCGACTTTAAGTTCAAACAAAAGTCGCCAGCCTCCAAATTTACCTCTCGCACATCCGCCGTCATGCAACTTCCGCTTCCGCGCAAATGGCTTCTGAGCGGCGATTCGAGACTGCGTAAATTCGAGCCGGAGCTCATCAAGGAGGGACTGTCTTACTTGAGGCCGGATAACTTCAAAATGACGATCGTCTCACAAACCTCCCGCGGCGGCTGGGACCAAAAGGAGAAATGGTACGGCACCGAGCATCGCCTGGAGCCAATCCCTTCCCCACTCATGACCTCCATCTCATCCTCGTATACCTCCACCACTGCCGACCGTCTCTCCGAGTTGCACCTTCCACATAAAAATCAATTCATCCCCCAGAATTTGGACGTGGAGAAGAAGGAGGTTGAGTCTCCGGCGATTGCACCGAAATTGATAAGAAATGATGCGGATGGGGCGGTGCAGGCGTGGTGGAAGAAGGATGATACGTTTTGGGTGCCGAAGGCGAATCTGTATGTTGTGTTGAGGAATCCGCTGCCTGGGGCCACGGCGGAGAACACAGTTAAAGCGCGCGTATATGCTGAGCTTGTCCGTGATGCGCTGGAGGAATACGCATACGACGCGGAACTGGCTGGTCTTAACTACGACATCGCTTCTTTCTCCGGTGGCCTCGACGTAGAAATCTCGGGGTATAATGACAAGCTCGCGGTCCTCCTCCAAAAGGTCCTCGTGACGATGAGAGATCTTGAGGTCAAGGAGGATAGATTCGAAATTGTCAAGGAACGCCTGATGCGCGGGATGAAGAACTGGGATTTCCAACAACCCTACAACCAAGTCGGGGACTTCACGCGCTGGTTGAACTCGGAACGCGGATTCATAAACGACCATATTCTCTCCGAACTTCCGGCGTTGACGGCGCAGGATGTAAGAAACTTCTACCCGCAGCTCCTCCGCCAAACATCCATACAGTCCTTCGTCCACGGCAACATCTACCGCGAAGACGCGCTGAAGCTGAACGACCTCATCCAGTCCACCCTCTCTCCGCGCTCATTGCCGAAGGTTCAATGGCCTGTCCTGCGCTCGCTTGTCTTCCCACCCGGTTCGAATTTCCGCTACAATCGCACACTCAAGGACCCAGCGAATGTCAATCATTGTATTGAGTACCTTTTGTACTTCGGGGATAAGGCGGATAGGGAGCTGAGGGCCAAGACGTTGCTTTTGGATCAGTTGACGCATGAGCCGGCTTTCGATCAGTTGAGGACGAAGGAGCAGCTGGGCTATGTGGTGTTTAGTGGTGCGCGGCAGACGGCTACGACGATTGGGTATAGATTCATAGTTCAGTCTGAGAGGAAGCCGGAATACCTGGAGAGCAGGATTGATAACTTCCTTCGTGGTTATAGCACGAAGCTGGAGGAGATGACGGAACAGGAGTTTGAGGGGCATAAGAGGAGTTTGATTACGAAGAGGCTTGAGAAGTTGAAAAATCTGGGACAGGAGAGTGGGAGGCTGTGGACGCACATCGGCAGCGAGTACCTTGATTTCGAGTTAGGTAAGTTATTTCCGAGTCCCTCTGTTGGCGACACATTGACGACACCTTTCGGGGAGAGAGTGAGTGAGGGACAAAGGCTAATATGAAATAGTGTTTGAGGACGAAAAGCACATTCGTCCTGTGACGAAGAACGATATGATCGAGTTCTTTGCCAAATACGTCAACCCATCCAGTGAACACAGAGCCAAGATAGCTGTTCATCTCCTCGCACAAGGAGTCAGCAAATCCAGCACGGCCGTCGCTACACCTGCCGAGACCCCAGTTGGCGAGGTTGAGAAGATGGCTGAGAATCTTGGCATCGTGGAGGGCAATGGCGTCCCAATGCAGGAGATTACGGATGTCAGAGCCTTCAAGAGTGGTATGATGATCACGGCTGGTCCAAGGCCTGCCAAGGATATTACGGAATTCGAAGAGTTGGATTCGAAGTTATGAAACCTTCATGAATTGAGACGAGAGATAAGGGAGGACACCAGTAAGCTAGGCTTGTCGTCGGTTATCTCTTCTTGCAGTTCAGGGGTTTGTGTTGATGGGGGGAGGTTTGTTGGAGAGGTCGGAGGGTTGGCTGGTGGGAAGGGTCTGATGGCCGTTGTTGCTGAAGGGGCTGATGCGACAGTGGCGGAAGGTAAGGGTGGCCTTGAGAATTCGTGGCTGGCTCCAACGGTTATCGTGTCTCTTGCTACGCTGCTAGTTTTGATGACGTCTCTTAGAGGTACAGCCCGGATAAGGGTGGAGGTTGTGGGGGTGTTGCTTGCATTGCTTGTTTTGGCCAGCGTCTAGACTTCTACCCTCTACAATCACGAATAGATTAGAGAATAAACAACATGATGGAGCCGTCATCCATGGCAGTGAATATCTGCCTAGCCCTACCTGACTAGAAACCGACCCCAACAACATTGCGAGAAACAGTATAAAAAGCGCCTCTGCCTTACGAGGATCTACCTTTTTAAAAATAAGAAACAAAATTGGGAAGTCAGACCTCGTATGATCTGACCCGTCCTGCTCCTGGGTGCTGTTTCATACAGGAGAGAATTGTTTAGTAATACTTGCTCTCCCTCCCACGATCTATTGCTATCACGACCCCTCCCTTTCACTATTCTAACATCTTCACGGACCGCTTTACAGCCCACAAGCAATGTTCAAGCACAACACTCTAAGGTCTCCTCTATAAAAAGCCGTCCACCTCTCCGACGAACCCCTCCTCTTCTACCACTTTTCAGTAAAGAAAAGTTCCAAAGGCGATTCAAATAATGATCCTCCCCAGTTATTCCTTACTTTTTCTCCAAAGCTTAACTGCCTGACTATGCGCTGTTTTCATTTCATCCCGCCCCAGTCAACTAGGTAACTCGTTAATGATAGCTACACATAAAACTGCTCGCCATTAACATCAGCCTTCAAACTCAAGCATTACCATCAACAAACTCAAAAAGCGAGGCATATAGAGATATGAGGTAAAGTAAAACGGCCAGGAATACTCGGCATAACAGAGCTGACATCGCGAACACCCAAATCAATGCGCCCTTTAGAACACAATGACAGTGTGCCGAGCCATCGTGGTTCGAATCGAAAGTCACCCCAGGCCGCAAACAAGGCATAAGTTGATTGCGTGGGCATATTTTCTTGCCTGTTCCTTCCAATATCTTAAGCTTTGGTGCGTAGTTATACGCTGAATGGATTGGGTGTTGTATTCGCGCCTAAGAAGAGAGGTGGGACTTGTGGTACGAGCAGGAAGGGATACCAAATGCGACGCAGACTGGCGACACGTGGCCAAAGTAGTATGATCTAATTTCGCTGGTTCGAATTGACTGATTGGAAAGAGTGTGGTTATGAGGTCGATGAGGAGGGGTGTTGAGCTTCTAGTCCGAAGCTTTGAGTCTGATAACGCCAAGTCTTTATGTAATTGGTCTTTACGGAATCCGTGGAACAAGTATGTATTTGAGGCGTAACTCGTGTCCTTCACTGGCATCAATGCTGACTGTGGAATAGCACGATATATGGCCACAACAGCACGTACTGCTCACTTCACCTTCAACCATTCGGATATCATAAGTCTTTTCCATCGGCTATATTTGCAGATACGACTACTTTTGAACCCGCTTCTTTTCAGAACCCCTCGACGGATTTGCTCACAATGGAATCCCTCATCTCGCAAATGCTGACAGACAGATCTGTTGTGGTTGGACGACGTCGGGGACCCCGAATCGACAACGGGCATACGAGGGGTCGATATGCAGCTAAGAGCGGGCTAGGCGGGTTCGCTTTGGCGGCCCGCACGAGTGCAGAAAATCGGGGAGGTAAGTCAGCACTCTTCACTTTCCGGAATGTTGAATTCTCTTTCCTACAATTATTCCCTTTATTCGGAGCCTTATTCGGCTGCCTTAAAGACAAGTCAAGCCTCAGATTGGAGATGCGAAAACGTCGCTGAGACAAGAAGTAGTGGTGAACATACGAGGAGAGTTGAACCGGTGTCAACAAGCTGACCGACAGACAACCGAAACTCGGAAAATGGTGTCAAGACCTAGATGCTCGCATCTTGCTCGCCGTCTGATAAGCTTTGGTCATTCTTTAGCACGTTTCGCTGCCTGGCTAGGTAAGGCAGACTGCTACCTTCGTCCATCGCTCTCTTGCTATCGCGAAATCTTTCAGGCTACTCCCTAATGTCCACCTCGTACTTCTCAAAGCCTTGCTTCATCCTCAGTATTCTTTTGCAGTTCGTTAGTTCTCTTTAGCGCACTACCCTCGGCACGACATCAACACCCCCATCAACCCTACCACCTGATTCGCCAATCGCCAATATAACATCACTTTTTCAGCGGTGATCATGTATGCTCAGCCTCAGCCGCAGTCTAGAAATTCCCTCGTATGGCTCACCCTTATTATCTCTTACTTATAAAAGACTAGCCTACGCTCGATCCCACTGGCATTTTCACCAATCGGTGAGCAGATGAACTTTCAGAGGACTTAACCCCAGAAATAGGCCCTCGGCGCAACCCCCAAGGTGGTAGATCGTATGCAGGTAAGCTGATAGTGGGGTGATGGAAGCAGGGAGGCGGGGCTGAACAGCCATTGCAGCTCTGACCTCGTACTTTGAAAAGAGCTGTCCGCCCACCATCGTTCTTCCTCCTGTCAAGCCTATCCCTCTCACTTTCCCCCTTCATCGTATACCGTCTCCTGCGCCGAAGCTGCGGGCATCTAAGTATCGCATCTTTCGTTCAGAGTAAACAGGCGAGCTTTGGAAATTGATCGAGAGATATATATACCGCAATCTTCACCATCTACCTATATACGACATATTCCCCACAGTCTCCACACGCCATCGCCATGTCCCCAGAAGCCGAACACCAGGCCTCCCTCCGCGAGGGCGTCGAGAGCGCATTCGAAAAGATCTCCTCCCTCTTCAAAGCCGCCCTCGGACCCGTCAACGCGGCCTACCCACACCAACCACTTAACGAGCGCGCTGAGAACGCCGGCAGTCTGCTCTCCGACCTCCCAAAGATGGATCACTCCGACGCGCAAACCCTCCTCGAAACGCTGCAACACAAAGCCCAGGGCTGGCAAGACGATGCCGATCTCAACCTCGAAAAACTTGTTACCAGTCTGGCGAAGTTACCAGGAGATTCCAAGTTCGGGAAGCAGATGACGGATACGCTGATTGATACTTTGTGGGATGCGCTCCAGCACCCACCGACTATGAGTCTGGGGAAGGAGTATCAGTATCGCAAGCCGGATGGGTATGGGAATAACATGCACAACCCTACGCTTGGACAGGCGTATCAGCCGTACTCGAGGAGTGTCAAGCCGGAGATCCTGCAGAATACCGTGCTGCCGGATCCAGGGGACATTTTCGATGAGCTACTGGATAGAGGGGATAAGTTTGAGGAGCATCCTAATAAGGTCTCGAGTATGCTTTTCTATCTCGCTAGCATTATTATTCATGATCTGTTCAAGACGAGTCATGAGGATTTTACGATCTCGAAGACGAGCAGTTATTTGGATTTGAGTCCGCTGTATGGAATTGACTGGGAAGAGCAGAAACTCATGAGGACTTTCAAGGATGGTAAGATCAAGCCGGATTGCTTTAGCGAGAAGAGATTTCTGGGCTTTCCGCCCGGTGTTGGCGCGCTCTTGATCTGCTTTAACAGGTATCATAACAGCATCGTCTCTATGTTAGCTCTGTAAGTCCATCTCCCCCCTCCCTCTGGTCTCCTCCCTCTTTTACTTTCGACCTGGCGGCACGTGCTAACGGAAACAGCATCAACGAAAACAACAGGTTCCCAAAACCCTCGGGCACACCAGAGGATAACAGCGACGCATGGTCAAAATACGACCACGACCTCTTCAACGTCGGTCGCCTGGTGACTTGTGGTCTCTACGTAAACATCATCCTCAAAGATTACGTGCGCACAATCCTGAACCTGAACCGTACCAACAGCGCATGGGCTCTGGATCCTCGTTCCGTGTCTACGAAGACCATGTTCAACGTGCCCACTCCAGAGGGAGGCGGAAACTCTGTCTCCGCCGAGTTCAACCTCATCTACCGCTGGCACTCCGCCCTGAGTGACAAAGACGATAAGTGGACACAGGCCGAGTACGCGCGCCTCTTTCCGGGGAAGGATCCTAAGGCCATGAGTCTGTTTGAGTTGATTGGCGGGTTGCATAAGATGAGTGCTGCTTTGCCGGAGGACCCTCAAGCTCGCCCATTCGCCGGATTGAAGAGGAACGAGGACGGCACACTCCCTGAAGACGGCCTCGTGCAGATAATCCAAGAGAGTATCGAGGATTGTGCTGGAAGCTTCGGCGCTAACAGAGTCCCGACGATTATGAGGAGTGTAGAGATCCTCGGCATGATGCAGGCTAGGCAGTGGAACATGTGTTCGCTGAATGAGTTTAGGAGGTTCTTTGGGCTGAAACCCCACGAGACGTTCCTTGACATCAATCCGGATCCGGAAGTGGCGAGGAAGTTGAAGAACCTCTACGATTCCCCGGATTTCGTTGAGCTGTATCCTGGTCTCGTGGCCGAGAAGGCGAAGCCTGTTTATACGCCAGGGAGTGGGTTATGTGTCAACTTCACGATCTCCCGCGCAATCCTCTCCGACGCCGTTGCACTCGTGCGCGGAGACCGGTTCTACACCACGGATTTCACTGGCGCGAATCTCACAAACTACGGATTCACAGCGTGCAACTCGGACCCTAAGGTCGACCTCGGACACGTCATGTACAAACTGCTCATCGGTGCCTTCCCCAATCACTTTAAGGGGAATAGTATCTACGCACACTACCCCTTCGTTACGCCTGCCGAAAACCTCGTTATCCAATCCCAACTCAGGACGAAGGGACAGTACAGCTGGGAGGCGCCGAAGGCTAAGCCGCATGTTGTGGAGATCAAGTCCCACGCCTCAATTACGGCGATCATGAAGAACAAAGACGCATTCAAAGTCACATGGGGCGAGAGCATCAAATTCCTCTGCTCCGACCCAAAGGAGGGTATCGTCCGGGGCCAAGATTACTGCCTTGCCGGCGACGGGCCGAAGAATGAGGAGAGCAGGAAGTTGGTGATGAAGGCGCTGTATCCGGGGAAGTGGAGCCAAGAGGTTAAGGATTTCTACGAGGGTAAGACTTCGGACTTGCTCGACAAATACAGCTACAAGATTGCGGGACACAACGCCGTCGATGTTGCGCGCGATGTGGCGTTGTTGGCGCATACGCATTTTAGCGCGAGTTTGTTTTCGTTGCCGATGAAGACCGAGAAAAATCCGTTGGGGATCTACACAGAGCAAGAGTTGGCACAGGTGTTGAGTGTCCTGTTCTTTTCCATCTTCTACGACGTCAACCCGGTCGCTTCCCACGCCTTAAAAACTTCCGCCAAAGCCCTAGTCGACACCCTTGCCTCCCTCGTCGTGCTCAACGTCGAGTCCGTGGCGCGCTTCGGCATTATTGCCGAGCTGGTGGAGAAAATGCACACGGAGAAGAATAATGGGCTTAGCGAGTATGGCGTGCATATGGTGCAGAGGTTGTTGGAGAGTGGGCTGGGGATTAAGGATGTGGTGTGGGGACAGCTGTTGCCGACTGCGAGTTCGATGGTGGCGAATCAGGCGCAGCTTTTTACGCAGGTTTTGGAGTACTACCTCACCGATGGCACCTCGCACCTCGCGGCTATGCGCGACCTCGCTTTGAAGGATGATGAGGAATCTGATGACGTCCTCCTTCATTATTTCATGGAGGGTGCTCGCCTAAGACACACCTGTGGCCTGGGCCGTCTCTGTACCGCAACCACCTTCCTGCCAAAGAGCGAGGGCTCTGCAGACCCAGAGGAGATTAAGGCTGGGACGCCCATCTTTCTGAACCTTGTCCAGGCCTCCGTGGACCCAACAGCATTCCCGGATCCGCTGGAGGTTAAGTTGGACAGACCGATGGATAAATATATTCATTATGGGTATGGGCCGCATGAGTGTGCCGGGATTGACGCCAGTAAGGTCGCTATGGTTACTATGCTCAAGTCGTTCGTCGCGCTCAAGAATTTGAGGTTGGATAAACGCAACCCTAATGGACTGAGGAAGGTGCCGGGGAATCACGGGTATACTTCTTACCTCAAGAACGACGGCAGTGGTGTATGGCCCGTACCTGTTGGGCTTGTGGTGAACTGGGATGACGAGGAGTAGGAGAGCACAAAGGGAAGGGGAGGTTGATCCAGCGTTATATTGTGCCATATGTTGTTATCTATCAATACCATACAGCATTAATTGACCAATAAATTCAACCTTGTCTAGTGGAGCTTGGCTGTCTTGCCATATAGCCGGTTGTAACCGTGGGAATAGGGATACTCTTTCAATTGTCACGGCTGACTATAACTGCCGGTTTAAGCGGTTACTATCCGACCACATCTCCCAAACCGCTGAAGACTGGAAGATCAGAGTTTGAGCCTGTATACCCGAACCCTACTTAGCTATAAGTTGCTATGAGCGGAAGGATAAGATGGACCAACTGGCTTAGGAGTTCGGACCTTATAGGTCAATGAATGCGGTATTCGTCATTTAATCTCCTGAGCGCTAGTATCTGTGTTCGGCTCATTAGCTTCATGTTCACTCATCTGTAGTATCGTTGGGTTGTGGATTGCCTTTGACTTGGTGAAATGTATGGTTTCCGGTTAGTTTAATGTCTCTCAGCTTTCGCTATATTGGAAGCTGCTACTAGAAAGAGTTGCCATGGATTTGGAGGCCAATCTGAGCTATGCCATACCATAAATTACATTTGAGGCGAAGTTTTTCAAGCCTACCGTGCGGGATTTTGAAGGTCACGACTTGTTGGCCGGCTTTAAGCCATGGATGCGTAGACGTCGATGCTTTAAAGACACTTGTGAAGGTAAGGGTCTGGGGAAAAGTGAAGGATTGCCGGCATTATCAGGCAGATTCCGAAAGTCTAACTGCGACAACTCCACGCCGCCGAAATGTGTGTTGGAGGAAAGCTCTTCTAAGCATATACTACAGGCTTGGCAAGGTCGGCTAGTAACCGAGTAACCGTTTCACAACTCGCCATCAGGTTAAACTGGCGGTTTAGCCGCCTAACCCATGACTACAGCCTCTTTCGTGCCCAACGCTGTGCAAATATGGAGGAAGCATATATCCTTGGCGGACTGATGAGTTTCCCGTTGTAACAGAGGGTTGGGTGTGTGTTCTGGGCAAGAAGGTGCAGGAAGGCCTGTGATCCACGTGCGGAGATGACAGATTTGTTGTGATTGAATGGGACAGAGGCCAACTTGAGCTCGGCCCTATTCATCCGCAGCGGGCCCCAGTGGCTGGCCTAAGGACAAGTTGAGCCCTAAAGGACATGCGAACAATCGAGGCATTGCGGTATACAATCACTACGTAGAGCAAAACTAACAATAGATAACTGATACACCCCGTTCTGACATTTGAATTCGTCTACTCGACCTTGCGTCCTGAACCCGCAACAAGGTTCACCGTTCCTTGCTGCTGCTGAGACGGGCCTAAGGGTTTCTTGGGGTACTTTGTAGAGATGACGAGGAACGACGACGAACAAAGAACCTCAGGCATTGGAGAGATGTTAAATACATGGAAGCTCCATCCCTTCAAGAGCCCATGAGATCGCTCAATCCGGCTGGCTTTTGGGGATTGACGGAGTTGAGGTCGAGGATGGTTATACGTGAACGTGTGGAGGGTTGATTTTGATATCATTAAACAGCACAATCGTCCCCATTGCAGCTTGCGGCCTTAATCTTCATACATTTCTTATCTCACATACGTTTCTCGCAATGGCCTTTCCACTCCCACAACCCTTCAGTATCCCGCCAGTCTCAACCCCCAACCCACCCGACGCATCGGCGCTCATCAACCGCCTCCGCCAGGAGAACCTCTGGAACCTCCCTGCAGACCCGTGTATCACCAGTTGACCCCGCCAACGGTCCAACATTTCACATCATCTTGGAACCTCTCCACAAATCCACAGGGCGAAAAATAACCCACATTCATAAGGGGTGCTCCAGTACGTGCACAAGCACGCTGTCAACTATGGGAACGGGGCCGACTTGACCTGATAACTGGTTTCAAGCACCAAGGTGTACAGAAGATCTCTCGCAAGGTCCTCACCCAAGCCATTGTGGGACGAACAAACCGACCGGCTGTCCTCAGATACATGCTTAACCTCACCGTGCATACCAGTTTCTCTCCACCGACCGCTCAGTTGGCAGGCAGGACGAAGGTCACAGGCCAGTGTTGGTCGACTTTGAACATGACAGAGGCCAAGGATAATGTTGCCAACACCGCGATAGCCACCCCGGCATGGACGTTTACGGATCCGCATTATGATGTTGCATATAGGGGCTATGTCCAGATGATCGGCGAGGACGTTCACAAAGTCTGGATCCTTTACCCTCCAACACAACAAAATCCCGAACTCTATTTCCGCCATGCTACAAACCAGGATGTCCCATATAGAAAGTGGCATGCCATTGGGGGACCAGTTACAGGATGGTGTTATTGTGGGTTGTAATCACAGCGTAGCTTTGGATTTCCCGGCCTGCACACTGCACGTGGCGTTCAGTTTGGGGGGCGGCTTCAGCTGTGGGGAGAACTAACCACTGCTTGTTTACCGAAGCCGACCAACTTGACCTCGGCGCACATAGACTGCGATACAGCGGCAAATCACCAGAATCTGAAAAAAATCCTTAAAAAGAAGAAGGGTGATAGCCATGGCGATATCGGGACGTGGCAGAGCACCTTGCACTTTACCCTTTAAAGTTCGAATGCGACGGCGCAGCAGAAAGAGGAGGCTTAGCGGTCCTAGGTTCGGGTCTCCGGGGTTTTTGCGCAGAAACTTGCGATTCAGGCGATGAGGACTCCTATGACTAGGTTTACGAAGAGTTGATGATCTATCAGTATATGAAAGACTAGGCGACGGCGTATAAGATTGGGAATTGGTCGGCAACTCTGGCTCAGTGTCCTTGTAATGCGAACATATGGGGCGGTCCTGGACTTGCCAATTTTCGGCGGCACTTCTTGAATACGCATGTCTTGTCTTTATAACTGAGGATCTAGGTCTTGGTGGTGTGGGGATTAATATTTTCGGCGCTTAGATATATATTAGAAGATGTTGCTTAGTTGAAATACGGCGCGCAGGAGTCCTTTACCCATGTTTTTGGAAAGATGAAGGACCGGGAGGAGTTCAGGAATCAGAGGATGGCATTCTTCATACCTATAAAAACTTTGCCCTAATTTTCCTATATGCATCCTAAGGTGACCCAGATAGTTCTCTGCGCCAACGTTGACAGGGGCCACGGTCAGGGGTGTCGATCAGCCTTTCGTTTGAAGGAAGAGCCGCATTCCATTCCTTTGTTTAGTACTCATTTCCCACTAGATTCTGCCTTCCTCTCCATGCTTGACCCGGGAATCCTCGATTTCCCATTCTTCCCCACCTTCGACACATCTTTGTTTTTCGTAGCCTGATTATCGTACCCAAACATACCCGGCAGAGATCCTGGAATCCTGGGGTCCTGTACACGCTGAGCGGGATCAACATGTGCCCCCTTCTCATTCCCAGAGCCGGCAGCCAAAGCTCTATACTCCTCCAACAACGCCCTACTCTCCTTAATCTCCGCTTTCAACCCTTTCTGCTCGAACCAGTTGCCGTTTAATCCCGCTTCCTCTATTCTCTTCTCCAATGTTCTCATATTTGTTTGTACCTCTGCAATCATCTCCTGACTACCCATACTATGTTTGCTCTCCACACTCCCCTCATCCGTAAAACCAGTGAACGACGTAAATTGACTTCCCGCACCAAAGCTTGATCCTCGATCACGCCGATAATCCTTCTCCCACATAGACAACGTTTTTGCCTTCCGCGGGTTAAGCGCCTCTTCGAGGTCTTTGCGGGCTTGTTCGCCTTCGAAAGCCCCGTATTCGCGCTCGAGCCGCTTGGTGCGCTGCAGTTCGCTTTTCTCTGGAGGTTGTTCATCAAACATCCTGGTTGCGTCCGATCCTGGTGCTGACGGCAAAGTGGCATCCGTGTGCAGCGAAGGACGCTTTGAGCCAGCCATCATCTGCTGAATCTCATCGGCAGTCTTCTCGGTAGCCGAGACATTAGCTGAGTTGGCCCCTTTTCTCTTCCAGTCTTTCCGACTTTCTTGAGCTTTACGGTTCCGCTCCATGAGTCGCTCGACGTACTCGCTATCCTCCTTCACCTCTCGCTCCTTTAGTTTTCGTCTTAGAACTTCGACTATTTCTACATCTTCTTTCTCCTTCTCTTTCACCCTCTGATTCTCCTGCCATTGGAACTCCTCTTCCTTCGCATGCATCTCCGTCAGCATCTTTTGCGTCTCCCTCACCTTCCTCTCCTCCCCAGCCATCCTCGCCGCGGCCTCAAGTTTCAGCTCCTTCGTATGTTCCCGCACCCGGTTTTTGTATCTTGCCGCCCTCTCTGTCTTTTCCTTCTTCACCTTCTGTCTCTCCTCTTCCTTCTGCCTTTTATCAGCCTCCTCCCTCTCCAACCTAGTCCTCGGATTCTGACTCGGCAACATTTCCTCGACCTCCTGAAATCCAAAGCCCAATTCCAGATCTCTTCTTCTCCAGTTCTCAAGCTCATGCTCCTCATCATAGCTTCGCTTCGTCCTCATTCTCCGTATATCGTCTTGCTTCTTTGTCGATGGATTCCAAGCAATATATTCGATTTCCTCATACTCAGTTCCCCTCTTGGCGTCATGATCATGATCTTTCCCATTTGCCTTCGATAACTCGTCATCGTTCATCCTAGGATGCCAAGCTGTATAACCCGACAACACACTTTCTGTCGGATGCGCCAGCAGTCCTGTCCCAACAACTCCCTGGGGCAGACTACCCCACTTCTTTCTCTGCCTTTCTTCTTTCTCGTTAGACTCCTTTCCATCCCTTTTTTCCTTTTCCTCATCACTCTTCCCGTCAATCATGTTCACAACGATCCCCTCTCCGCCATACCCTATCACCGTTGCATTCTCCTCTTGCTTTCGGCGATTGGTGCTAGGTGGCGTAGGCTTAATAACATTAACCATGTCACACTTCTGCCCACCCATTGGATCTCGATGCGGAAGACGAGCTTGCGGAGGTTTCTGCACAGGGTGAGCAGCGAACGGATTAAGTATTGGCTGAGTCGGTTGAGGCGGCTGAGGACGAGCTAGACTCGACGGCGCAGGGAAGGCTGTGTTTTTGGCTTCTTTGGGTTGGTATGGGGTGTAGTTACCTACCGCACCGTCAGCTGCTTTGGGACTTCGGTCTCGAGAACGATAGTGTGCTGGCCTGGGAACTTCAAGGTGGGTGAGATGAATGTGTTGACTGGTGGTAAGGGTGTGGGAACTGACTGCTCGTACTTCTTTGGGGATATTAGTGTTTGATGTTGAGGCACCGTAAAATGGGTTCAGGGAGGCCCCGAGGCTTTGTTGTGCTGGTGGTGTCGGTGGCGGCCTTTTTGGCGTCATATCGGTTGGTCGGCGATGATCTCTTGAACTCTCACCGTGCCGATCAACAGTTCTACCTCTCTCATCTTTCGTGGCTGATGTTGCCGTTTGCTGTGCAAACGGCCAAACAGTCCACTTCATCCCACCATCTCTTGCCCTTTCTCCTTCAGCTTCTTGCTCTCTATTCATCTCCCTCTCCCTCTTAGCCTTCCTGTATTCCTCAAGTCTGCCTTCTTCAACCAATCCCTCAATCGCCTTCTTCTCTTCCTTCCTTAATCGTTCAATACTGTTTCGACTCGAACTCCAGTTCCTCCCCGGTATGCGGCCGTATCGTTTGAGTTCGTATTGTTCGCATGCGTTGCCAAACTTCTCGGTGAGGCGGGAAGCTATGAGCCGCCATTGGTTGGATGGGGAGCGGGCGGCGGCGCGGCGTGCGTTTTGGTCTCGAACGGGCCCCCAATCGGCGCCCTTTTCTCTGTGTCTGTTGTTCTGATCGCGGTCAAGTCGCCTTTCTCTGCTACGAGTCGTGCGTCGACCGTTGTCTGTGCCTCGACTTCCATCCCGATTCGGATCTCTAGACCTGCGAGACTGGGTGTCATCGATGGCCCTGTTACCAGCTCCCGTTATCCTCTTCTTATAACTTCTTACCAGCAAGAAGATGATAAGCTGGACTACCAGAATCGCAACAAAAAAACAGGCCAAAACTCCCCAGGCATCGTCTGGAATGCGAATGTGGTTTGCGCGATAGTAGATAAATGTAATCATTGCTGCCAGGCAGAAGAGGACTGTGAGCCAGTGGATAACTGTGCGGATCTTCGTTGTTGTTACGTGGTCAGTCGAGACTGAGGTGAGTGGTTTGCGGTTGCGGGTGGATTTGTGTGTTACCATGGTCAACAAAGATGAGTTGTTAGGTGAAGATTTGTGCAGCGGGTGTTGATAAAAGAGGCTGCGATTGTCGACGTCGAGGAGTAAAAGAGCGATGAGGACAACGGTAAAGTGAAGGCAGAGAGCAAATATGATAAAGATTGGAGATGTTACAGACGATATTTGAAACATGAATTACGATGAACAGTGAAGGCTGGTTGTTGCTGGAATACTTATGTGATATCTCTGCTCTTCCTTTCGAGTTGTTGCACGGGAGGAGATGCATATGCTGAGTGAGACATGGCGACTAAGAAGGGAAAGACGGAGATAGAGCTTGGTGGTGATAAGGAATGAAGTTTGCCGGTCACTTGAGCCGCTGCCGATGCAGCGCGGCTAGTGGAGTATACTCTTCATGGTGTTGTTGTCACGAACCGCCGCTGGCGATGATGTTCACCGCTTTCGCAATTAGCTCATGCGCACAGACCCACGTGGCCTCCACACTCGTGCGCGTACCAAAAGAAATCCACCAAGGTTGACTAACCACATTTCACGACAGCCAACTAATTAACAAACTTTGAAAACACTGTACTTTATAGATCGCGAACACCTATCTTTATCCAAAATCACACAATATATGTCTATATAACCACACACAATCTGCAATGCCATCTGCCCCTCATTGTACGCGCTGATCTAAGCTGCCTAATATCAGTGCAACGAGCTCAATCTAGACCTGTTCCACCAGTGCTGCCACCATGAAGTTTGCGAAGGTGCTGGAGCAGGACCTTGTGCCTGGTATGCCTGCCTCTCCTCTCTACCCAGCTCCCACTCCGTGCTATACTCTTATCACTCCAACACCATTCTAACTCCTGACAGAATGGCACGCAAAATACTTCGACTACAAACAAGGCAAAAAGCGAGTAAAAGCCGTTGCCCGCGCCATGGGCCGCATGAACGCAACGCCTAAATCTACACGCCTGGATCCACGAGACTCCTACCGCACCCCCGGTTCCCCACTCCTCGGCCGCAAGCCCCAACCCTCAGCATCACAAAACCAAAATCGCCGACCACAGATCTCAGATAACACGCTTGTGGGGAGTGAAGGGCAGGATCCCGACCCCCACCAGCCGTCAGACGACAACGAGGCGTTACGGAGACCGATATTGATAAAGAAGAAAAGCAGAGATGGAAGCTCGAAATTACCTGATCATCTAATGCCGAGCTATGGGAGCTTTGTCCCCACGCCCCGGAGCGAGTTTATGTCTGAGCAGCTTGAGCTTCCAGATCCGGCATTGACGGCTGGAGAGAGGGCGCAGAGTCCTGGACTGGAAAAGAGGCAGCGAAATACAATGCCGAAACGGAGCCGATTTCGAGATGTAGATGGGGCTGCGCCGACAGGAGCTGCGAATACGTTGGAGGCGACCACGAATTCAGGGGCATATACGATTGGGGAAGTGAGACATCCACACAGGACTGCGATCGGGTCTGTCTTCCACAGAGGCAGTCCGATGATACGACATGCCAGCACGGCAAATATAGCGAACCAGTCCAACCTGCAACCCCTACCATTATTACGACGCATTTTCACGGCTGGAACGATGGAGGAGGAGCCTGATGTATCTATGATTCCCCTCGACGTTGTGAAGACTCGGGAAAGAGATTTCTTCAAATGGATGGACACCGAACTTGAAAAAGTCGAATCCTTCTACAAACTCAAAGAAGAAGAAGCTGGCGAACGTCTCCAGGTGCTGCGCGACCAACTCCACGAGATGCGAAATAGGCGTATAGACGAAATCGCCAAAGTAAAGCGCAACCATGTGCGAAATCACGATGAACAACCCTCAATCCTCCACGAAATGTCCACCCAGCCCACCCGAGCACCAAGCCTCACCAGTCTCCACGGGTTGGGACTCGGACGCCCAGGCTCGAAAGATGAAAGCGCCGGCCTAAACGGCTGGACCAAACCCGTTGAAAAAGCCCTCGAGGCACTGAAACCAAAACCCAGACCCGGAGCGAACAGTAACCACCTGGCACACATGCCCAAGTCTCCGCATATCCCATCCCAGGAACAGACGGCGGAAGGCATGCCCAGCACCCACCGCGGCTACGACCCCGCTAGGGACTATGTCCGCAAGGGCCCAGGCGATGTCCCGTATCGCTCGGCAAAGAGGAAGTTGAAGCTTGCACTGAAAGAGTACTACCGCGGTCTCGAGCTTCTGAAATCCTACGCCTTGTTAAATCGCACAGCATTTAGGAAGATGAACAAGAAGTACGATAAAGCGGCAAATTCCCACCCTTCCCTCCGGTATATGAGCGACAAAGTCAACAAAGCATGGTTTGTCCAGTCAGATGTGGTGGATGGGTATCTGCATGCCGTTGAGGATCTCTACGGAAGGTATTTCGAGAGGGGGAATCACAAGGTTGCAATGGGGAAGCTGCGCTCCTCAACCCGCTCCACTGGCACATTTACCGGCTCTGCCTTCCGCTCAGGCCTCCTCATCGGCACCGGTGCTGTCTTCGGCATCCAAGGGCTCATAAACGCTCGTTCGTTAACCACCAACCATCCCAACTCCGAACTTCGTGTCCAGGCATCCTATCTCTTACAAATATACGGAGGATACCTATTGGGACTATACCTCTTCGCATTCTTCTGTCTCGACTGCGCGATCTGGGCTCAGAATAAGATAAACTACGTTTTTATCTTTGAATTCGACCCGAGATCGCACTTAGACTGGCGAAAGATGTCTGAGTTCCCCGCCTTCTTCACGTTACTGCTTGGGTTGTTTGTGTGGATCAACTTTAGTGGATTGGGCACCGAGGCGATGTTTTTGTACTACCCCGTGGTGCTGATTTTTGTCACGATACTTGTTATTTTGTGGCCGGCGCCGGGACTGTTTCATCACTCTAGGCAGTGGTTTGCTTACAGTCACTGGAGGTTACTACTCGCGGGACTGTATCCGGTTGAGTTTCGGGATTTCTTCTTGGGGGACATGTATTGCTCCCTAACCTACGTCACAGCCGTAAGTTCCGCCTTCTACCCCCTCCAACCCCCACAGAGGCTAACTCGCCCAGAACATCGAGCTCTTCTTCTGCCTCTACGCCCGGCACTGGGACGACCCCCCCATGTGCAATTCCTCCCACTCCCGCCTCCTCGGCTTCTTCACCGCTTTACCTGGTATCTGGCGCGCCCTGCAGTGTCTGAGAAGATACTACGATACCCGCGCGCTCTTCCCGCACATGGCGAATTTCGGGAAGTACACCACTACGATTCTCTACTACGTATTTTTATCGATCTACCGCATACACGAAAGCAAGACTAATCTGGCGCTGTTCATCACCGCTGCGGCGTGCAATAGTGTTTATTGTACGTTCTGGGATCTGGGGATGGATTGGAGTTTACTGCAGCCGGCTACGACTGAAGGAACATCGCTATCCAAGACCACCGGAAAGTCATACCCGTTGCTGAGACCGGTGTTGGGTTATAAGAGTCCGTACTATTATTATGGAGCGATGATCGCCGATATCATACTTAGGTGGAACTGGATCTTCTATGCGGTTTTTACGCACGATACCCAACACTCTACTACCGCATCGTTCTTCATCAGGTACGTCATATCTTCCATGTCTTCACCTGACGTTGCTTTTCTTCTTTATTACTCTTGATCCCGTACTAACAATTTCCAGTTTTGCGGAGGTTACGAGGAGAGGGATCTGGACAATTTTCCGCGTCGAAAACGAACACGCGGCGAATGTTAGTCGGTTTAAGGCGAGTAGGGATGTGCCGCTGCCTTACAAGTTATCCTCCTCGGACTCTAATAATATTTTTGGGAGCTTGGTGCAGGATGAAACGCCTAAGGCAAGTCTCGAGGCACACAGAGAAGAGGATGGGAGAACGGATAGAGCAAGAACGGAGGAGATGGCGAGGTTGGAAAGTGTGCCGACACAAGAGGATGCCGGTGGGACAGGCGCGAACAGTTTGCGGAGAGTCCTGACACAGACGCTCAGCAGGACGAAGTCGAGGGGTGGGACAGCGAAGAGTACGGGTGCGCAGGCAGGAGCGGAAGATGCGGGACAACCATCCATGCGGCGTCGGCAGACATTGACTCAAATATTCGCTGAAGCTCATACCAAAGACTTCGAGAAGAAGAGGAAGGGGAGTGATATCTCGGAAGATGAGGGGCATGGGGGTGGGGGTATTGATGAGCTTGAGAGGGAGGCGAGTTCGGATGAGGAGGGGATGATTGGGAAGGGGAGTGAGGGGGAGGAGGACGTTGATGATATTGTAGTGGATGAGGGAACGCCAGGGAGGAGGGTAAACTATGAGGTTGCGGAGGATAGGAGGATGACGCCGGACGAGGAGTGAGAAGGATGTGTTGAAGGCAAGATGGGAGGGATTTTCCACCAATTGCCGTATCCGGAAGCGTGGTGTCTGGAGCTATCTTGGGAAAGTTGTGGCTACAATAGCTAAGACAAGCGGCTCAAATGTCATCTTCAGCTGAGATGTCAAACCAGCATTATCTATCGGTGGATCTTAACACTACCAAATTGTGCGGCTGAATTTTGTCATCGGAGTAGAAAGGAGATGTCAGTCGCGAGACTCGTACCTGTGGTGTAACTCAATTCCGCCGTCGGAACCATCCAAACATGGATGTCTCGGCAAACTCCCATGCAACAACTCGAGTAGATCGGTTATCGTGCATCCTATTCACGAGGCTGGGTACTCGTGTTCACTAATTCAATATGGCCGACTGTTCTCCGGCAGAGCTAGAAAGCAAATGGCCTGCGAATGGCCTTGGCGGGGTAATACCTTGCGGGGATAACTTGGATGACTGTAACAGTGCATACCTTCGTTGATTACTACAACATTGCAGCAACTTGCAGTCCCTACTCCCTTTATAGCTGTTAGAGTTTTACACTGCTCAAGATCATCCCTGTACTCTAAAATCTGAAGGTCCACGATACCACCACACGTCCCTTAGCCGCTATAAGCAACTGACCAATGAGCCAGCAGTTTCGCCAAACAATTCTTCCAATATGCATCAAGCCCACCCCAAAGCTTCAGATCTCACGTCTCCAACTCGTCCTCTTTGCACTTTGAGCACAGCCACAAAGTCCACCAACGGCCGCATAAGTCTCTGTGGGGGTGGAGTCGAGGTGAGCTGGGGCTACCTCGAGTTTTTGAGTGGTTGTATATGTAAAGTGTAAGAAGGTCTGGAGGGCGAGATCTGCTTATATAGACGTCTAAGAATGAAAAACGACGCTGATCTTCGTGAGCACCGAGATAAAGAGAAGGAAGCGGGCTCAGGGTGCGTGTGGACAACAGTTATCCAGGCGCCTGATATCGGGAGCAGGTTTGTTCTAGAACAAACCTGCGCCCAAAAACTTACCTAGGCACTTGAGGTGAAGATAAAATCAACATACTCCATCTTTAACAGCATAGCGGCGGAGGTTTGTTTTAGAACAAACCTCCACTCTTTAAAAACCCTGGAGAGAGGCTAAGCCTTGAGCCGAAAATTGAGCGACGAAGCGAGTACTAATCGTCGTATACTTAGTCCATGACTCGCGTCCTCCCGCTCTGGTAGCTCTGAAACCCAACTTGCTAATCGCAACATCTCCTGAGGCGAAGCAAGTCTGGTACTTGTTTGGGGAAAGAGTCGTCACGAGAAACTGGCCAGCCAATTTGCCTTGACGTCTCCTTCCGCTTTCGGAAAATTAATCGCTGACGCTGAACCGGATGTCTATGTGGCGACGTGGAAGCTGAGAGCATTCGGAAACGGGTGTTTCGCGGGGTATTTGGCAAGGGAAACCGATTGGCAGGATAAGTGTCGATGGACCCGAGGCGCCGCATCCACGAGGCGGATTTAATCGCATCTCCCATTCACACACCGGCGACCACATTGAACTAGACAATCGCCACTACCATAGATCAAGCGACACTGCGGAAGCCCTAAAGTCATAAACGGTCCGCAGGACAGCTCTGGCATTCAGCTCGCACTGTCGCCGGTGCTACTCCGGCTTGCGTCTTCAACTGCATCGAGACCTGCGAGGGCTCTGAAAACTAGAGATCAGATGTTACTATTGTATACGAAGACGGTATATACGAGAACGATAACATTACAAGCCTCAGCCTCCATCCTCCAAGATCTGACTAAACCATTACTCGTTCGAAATATTCTAGAAGATACCTATCCAAGACCTCTCCATCCTTCTCCCAAACGACTTCCTCTTCTCCTTCCGTTTCTGTTTTAAAAACTCTCCTCATCACCAACGCCATCATTATCCTCAAAATACTGAGCTGCAAACTCAACCTCCCCATCAATATTACCACCACTGCCTTGACATCGACTACTTCCGCGGGCTCGGCCTAAGAAATCCCATCTCATCATACAGACTCTCCCTCTTCGCCTCCTCCTTCATCTTCTCCCCCCTAACCACAGCCGCCATTGCCTTAACCGTCTCTACTCTTTGATGTGTGTTCATCCTCTTGACGCCCCTCTCACCATCAGCCTTAACCCCAAGCTTGTCATCACCCATGTCAACGCCGCTGTCTTTTTCCCTAAGCACCCTCCTCCCCAACGCACTCTCCCCGATATCACCCTGTCCGTCTTCACCCTTGACACTTCGCTCAGTCATGGCGGCGGCAGTCTTAATCTCCTCCCTCCTCTCTACAGAAGTGGGGCCCAGAGGTCTCCCGAGAGTAGGACTGGATTTAATAGTATGGAGCTGATGACTCTCCCTCAATCCCGCCCAACTCGACCTCGGCGGGCTCAAAATCGGCACAATCCCCAACGCATTACCCATGGGCAGACCCATAGAATTGAGAGTTTGGGATTGGCGGTGGTATTCTTTCTCCTCCTCCAGCTCCATGTATACGATATTGGCTGCCGCCTCCATGGTCTTGGTGAGCGTAGAAAGGGGGGCGGCGGTGAGGGGGACGTTGAACATTGCGTTTTGTTTTGGGGTTGTCGATGCCCTAGGAGACACCTGAGGCGAGGCATGCGCCGACTTGAAGCTCACAAAGGTTGGCGGCCTCTCAGGTGAACGTTCCGGAATCCTCTCGGGGCTCATCTGTTCGCCACGAGCTTCGATCTTTATTGCAAGCTCGGATACCCGCTTCGACGGCATAGTCCTCTTGGTACCGAGAGTCAGGTAGTTATTCTTCGCCTTCGCCGGACTCAAACGCTTCCCCGCATTTCCAAGGTTGACTGATGGTGAAGGTGAGACGCCTGACAACTCGCTTTCCACACTCATAGTCGACAACACACTATTCATCCTCCTCAGCAACCCAATAGAGGCCTGCACACTGGTGCGCTGGGCTGTGGTGGATGGGTGGCGTGGGCCACCGATGTTTTGATGCGTGGTTGTTGATGACAGTTCGGAGGGGAGCTTCAGCTCAGTTAAGGCTTGGCGTTCTGAAGAATTGAAGGGGAGGAGAAAGGATACACCGGTGACTTTGTCTGGCGATGGCGGCACTGATGAGCGCCTGATCATGGATTTCTGCGATGGTGAAGGAGAGATATTCTCAAGATTCGAGGTGTTGCCGCGGATAGTCTGAATGCTGATCACACTCGCAATCGAGCCAACTGAGGCACTTCTACAGCGACGATAACGTGAGGGAGAGCGCGACAGCGAGCGGGATGGCGAACGGCTGGAAACGGGAGAGGAGTACATATCGTACACATCCAACATCGCTGAGTAGCTGTTACGGGACGCTGTTGTCATCACACTACGAGACCTATTGAGGTTATCGCTGCTGGATTCGCGAAGGGGTGATGAGTTCTCAAGACTGCTCCCTGCCTGGGCCTTAAGCGTTTCGCTGGTATCAGAGCTAGGGAGCGTTTCAGTTTGTGTAATCTCACTCTCTTCTTCCACAACAGTTATCGAGTGCCGGAGGAGCGAGTGGGAGGTGCCCAGAGTATGGCTCCTCTTATGCCCCTTACTCTTCCTCCTATTGAGCGAGCTTGTGTTCTCTCCAATACACTGCGTACCAGGCGGAATGACAGGGAAGTTGAAGCTCGTCTGTGTGACCGGCGCACTACTCGGCACATTTATATCCATATTATCGTTTCCAGTCTCAATCATCTTCTGCCCGGCGATATGTCCACTGAATGATGGTGTGAATGGAGCTGATTGGCGTTGTGGCGAGCGGACTTTCGTTTGGCTAAGACGAAGAGGACGGATAGCACCGATGTTGTTGTTGAGCTTGGCCAGCTCCTTCTGCGCCAACGCCGCCGGACTTCCCTTATTTGTGAAAGGATCATCGATACTCGACGGATTACGGTGATGCATAGGTTTCCCGAAGGCTGTGCTGGTGCGCTGATCAGGCCTGATGGTCGTTGACGAGGAGGCCACAGAGACATTGGATGTTGAGTACGAGAGGCGTTGACGTTTATCTTGATGTTGATGGTGACGGGAGGGCGAAAGCCCTTTGGCTGTTATATCGAGGCGGTTCTCGGAGTGGAAAAGACTCTTTCCTGTGTCCTGATCGGAGTCGGAACTGCTATCTAATTGTTTGCCGGGGGTCGCAGGAGAAAACATGTTGAGTACGGAAGTGTTTGTGGAGTCGCAGACCGACCCGTCTTTAAGCGGTGAAGTGATGGTCGAAGTCCTGCTGTTGGCCTCAGATTGAACTGGTGGTTCAGGAGCCTTGGTCGGCGTACTCGGGACATCAGACAGTGGGCGTAGGCCAGCAGAAGCGCGGAGGATAGAGCTACGATCTTTACCACTCCGAGCTCTCCCATCACCAATTACGCCAATGTTCTGACGCTTCGATGCGTCCTGTTGCTGCGCAGCGATGATTGCGGCCGAGATAGAAGCAGTAAGTCCAGCAGCCTGCGCATCTCTCAATCTCTGAGAAGTAGAGCGTAGAATAGTGGACAGCTGATATTCCGTAGCAGGGTGATATCTCGGAACATTCGTCTGCGAGCGCTGCCTTGCATGTCGTGCTGCTGCAGGAGGATTTGCGACTTGGTGTGGCGACGGGCGGATCAAGAGAGGCGGTGGGTAGGGATATGGATAGCCGGCTGGCTTTTGTTGCTGCGCTGCCATGGAAGGGTGAGGGCCGAAGGTAAACATTTGTGCTGGTTGTTGCTGCGGTTGTGGGATTGGGATAGGTTGGGATTTCTGCTCGGCCCTAACACCGTGGCCAGTTGGGTGTCCACGTTTGACGCCATTGCCATTGATAAAGCTGCCGATACTGGCCTGTACTGGTCGGACAGTGATTGGGGCTGGTGGCAACACGGGTTGAGCGGTTTCGAGGTCTGGAGACTGATTTGGTGTACTTCCAAAACTGACTAACGGCCACGAGTCCCTACTCCCAGTGATATGAAAAGCATGCGGCGGCGGAATAATCTCTCCCGTCTCAGTCTTCACTCCACTCTTTCCCTGCGTCTTCTCATACCACCGATTCAAATCGGTCTCCGAGCCATGGTAAAGCTGGTTCTCAGAGGACAGCTTCTCCAGTGGGTGTTGAGGGATGTTGGGCGTATTCTCGGCAGTATCGTCGTCGAGGAGGTCTGGATTCCGACGCGAGGGCTGCTTAGAGCGGTGCTTGCGCCGGGAGAAGCAAATTACGAGGTAAGCGAGGAAGCCGAAGAAGGCGAGGCCGGAAACCACGCAGATGGCTGCTATGACGCCGACTGAGAGTGGGCCATTGAGTGTTTCCTCGTCGTCGGTGTGCGGTTTCGTGGTGATGGTTGGAGTTGCCATTGTTGCGTCTGCGGTGACTTATCACATCCGTGTTTTCCCTTACTCGATGTGTACTTGTGGAACGTGGAGGTAGGCAAATGCTATGTCTTGAGGTGCTTCGACGGGTGCTTGCTGCTTCAGAAGCTCTTGTATATGTTTACTTGAGCTCGACCTGTGGATCTCGGTAGTGACTGTAAGTAAGAAGAAGGAGCAAAGCAACGATATGAACAGAAACAGAATCGACGAAACAAACATTGGGAGATGCGAGCAATATGAGAAGAATGGAAACTCCACCAAGCGACTGTTGCCGGGGAGAAACGTGGGGCAACATGGCCGTGAGAAGCATTCCTCGCAGCAGTTTGATGGCCACCATTCGCCCAAAGTTGAAATAACATTTCTTTGGAGATTACCCCGTTGGCATTGCAACAGTGAAAGAGATAGCAAAAACTCATGAGCCAGACGATACCTCTCTATATAGCTGGAGCGATGTCTTATGAATTGATCAGAAGAGACGAGCTCTTTCACTTCTTGACCGAGCACAGCAATTTCAACGGAAACAAAGACTAGTACCCTGCTATATTTGAGAGCCTCGCGTGAAGCAACGTATAAACTTCTCGGACACACCTACGCCGTCGAAGCGCTTGGCAATATCGTGAGCAGCATTGTCGCTCGTGGCCGTACTTGGCCGCGGCGTCGATCATCGCGTGGTGACCACAAAAGTCGAACAAGCTTTGTCTCCCATGGTCCGATGATGTTGTTTGCCAATTTCACTCGAAGTGTTGAAGAATGTTGTCGTTGTAGGTTGGAATGCTAGTGTCTCACGTGCTCGAACTCAAGTTCTCTAGTCACATGACTGGTATCTTGGCGGCTAAAATGGCTACGTAGGGCGGGGCACAAATGGAGGGGTAGCGTCACTTTACCCCACGGCACATCCTAGGTCATGACCTACGTCATATAGGCCTCCTCGAGCTTCCAAAGAGCAGGCCGGTGCCATTGATGATGTTTTCCGTGGAGAAGTGTACGATTGCTGAAAGTAGAAATGGAGAGATAGCTCCAGCTCCAATCATTTGTACAGGTTGACTGGTAAAACTAGCCTGCGAAGCATCACGATCCAGAAACACCTCCTCATGCTAGCTAAGCTATGATGCCTGGGACAGCTCACCACAAGTTTGCCTAGCACGCATCACATCTTCGTGTTTGCAGCTTATAAACCCGACATCCTCCACTCCAATCCGTCATAATCCACATAATCGGACGATCGTGCAACCTTCGCCGCCCTATGCCCCCCAATCCAGCTCTAGCGAGCTACAGTGCCTCCTTAGTTTGCAGCCGAAAACTCCTGGCATCATCATCCGTCGCCCGACTCCACCATAGGTCGCTGACGTATATATATCGTCCCCTCCCTCCCAAATCTTTTGTTTCTCCCATACCACTTTCATCACACCAAAACAAATCAACAACACCTCGAGAGATACTCTTGAGAATAGTCAATTCACACAACCACACCAAAATAAATCTACACATAACAACTAAAATGTCAGGCTACAATGACGGCGGCATGACCAACGGCGTCTTCAACGTCAACAACACCGTTGCCCCGAAGGGCACTGACCGCGTCCTCTCTCTCTTCTCCCTCAAGGGTCGCACCGCAATCGTCTCTGGCGCTGGAGCTGGTATCGGACTCGCAGTCGCGCATGCGCTGGCTGAAGCGGGTGCCAATGTCGCGATCTGGTATAACTCCAACAAGAAGGCGATTGATGAGGCGAAGAATATCGAGAAGGAGTATGGCGTTAAGTGTGCGTTACCCCACTCGGTCCTACCTTCCCGAGGAGGATTTAGTTTTTGGAAACGAATGCTAATATATTACAGGCCGCGCATACCAAGTAAACATCACCTCCGCCTCCGCAGTCGATAAAGCAGTCGACGAGGTCGTCAACGAGTTCGGTGGCCGCCTCGACATCTTCATCGCCAATTCCGGCATCCCGTGGACGCAAGGCGCCATGATCGACGGCGAGGTGTCGCACTACGAGAAGGTCATGAAGACCGATGTTGACGGCACCTTTTATTGTGCTCGCAGCGCCGGTCGCCACTGGAGACGTCAGAAGAAGGAGGGTACGACTGCTGATGGCAAGAAGTTGGAGGGTTTCCGCGAGGGCTCCTTCGTCGCCACCGGATCCATGTCCGGGCACATCGTCAACATTCCTCAATTACAAGCCGCGTACAACGCGGCTAAGGCTGGTGTTGTCCACTTGTGCAAGTCCCTGGCTGTGGAGTGGGTTGGATTTGCTAGGGCAAACTCAGTGTCTCCGGGTTATATGAACACTGAGATCTCGGCTTTTGTTCCAGATGAGACGAAGGCGATTTGGAAGTCAAAGATCCCAATGGGTCGCGAGGGAGAGGCACACGAGTTGAAGGGTGCTTATCTTTACCTTGCTTCCGACGCAGCATCCTACACCACTGGAACCGATATCATTGTTGACGGTGGTTACTGCTTGCCATAGAGTGGTTGAGCCGTTGTCAGTTTCAAGATGGTTAGCGTTATAAGTGATAAATAGACTAACATCCACTTTTTTTCCAAGTATCCTCAGCTTTGTAATGGTTCAGCACATGTTTTATCGTGACCGGAAGCATAAGGTAGAGATGACTGAGTGGCATCACCTCAATTCTCATAAACTCAAAAAATGCCAGTGAGGTGCAAGGCGCTGCCGAGCGATGAAAGCTGACATTTAAACCAACCTGTTGTCCAATCAATGAACCAGTCAAAAATCGACATCTTTGGGCTAGCCAAAGACTACTCGTTTTGACTCGGATATGAGTGTCCTTGCCGGAACAACTCTCTTTTTTGCTTTCCATAGGTCGATCCCATTTTTCATCTTCGTCATTCTAACTTGTGGTATGCTTGTGGCCTTGATGGATGCTCCGAGGTTTAGCCGATAGACCGCGTAGCAGCCTCAAGTTCTGCCGGCAAGTCTCGTGATAGCGTGACCTTTTGGTGAGTGACACACGCGCTTTGACCCCCAGAGTGAACCCATGCTCACTAAACAAACGAAAGACAGCACAGTGACACCACTTTAACCACCATACTTATTTCGGATCTGACACCTGCGGCACTGTCGCGTACACACAGCGACAACAACGATACAACTTATAAACCGGCATCGCCAACATCCCAGACTCAGAGATGAGCTGAAGCAAATACAGCAACTAGAGGCGACAGCAGCTCAACGCGACGTTCCACTGCATATGCCAGACAGGGATAGCACGGACAGAACCCGTTGATCGTGCCGCGAGGCGCGATGGAAAGTTGGAGATGGCAACTCTCCACTCGTCTTCAAACTCCAGAGGTGGTGCTGAACAGACGACAAACAGTCAAGGAGATGGGGAGTTGGACGACAGCATAGAGGGAGAGGAGAATACGCAGTACTTCGAAGGATTGAGGCAGCACTTGCTCGAGGACGATAGCGAGAGCCAAGCCCAACATCCAGAGGCTGCCGGGCCCCATCAAGCCAATCCACCGACGGCAACAAATGTGAAGTCGGTTGAGAAGACGAATGACGGCAGCAAGAGCAACGGTAACAACTCCAACGAGAACAGAGCCACAGGGAGAAACAACAGCGATACCGAAGCGAGTGACGCGACCTTGAACGGCGATAAGAAACCGATACATACCGCACCATTCCAACCTTCGCAACCCCAGCCCACACGAAGACAGCCACTAGCACCCGACACCCAACCCGCAGCCTTGTGTGAAGACATCAAGTTTGCATCCAGTTTCGGCGGCGATTTTGAGACGCAAGGTGGGACTCAAGGCGGCGAGGCGCAGTTTGTTGATAAGTTGAGAGAGGAGCTCTTGGCCTCGGATTCGGACGACGATTTGGTGGAGGATTCACAGCCTGCAAAACCTGTCAGCCCTGCTCCGATTGATTCCACGAAGGATATCGGTCCTAAGAGAGGCACATTCACGGCCCCAAGGCCTCATATTGATACCGCGCGCAGAGCTGTGCTGGAAGGACATACGGTGAAGTTCCGCCCGGACGAGCTGCGATTGCTTGAGAGCAGTGATACGACAGGTGTTGTGGATAGGCGCGAGAATTTAGCGGTTGGTCACGCTCACAACTTCTTTCGGGAGCCTCAAAGACCTAACATAAGACAGAGTCAGCAATTGAGCGATAGACGTAGCGACGTAAAGAGTGGTAAAAATATCCTTGACGAAAGCATATTGCTGGGAGGAGAGACACATATTTTTGACGGGCCGCGCGAGCAATTGCATGACAACAGTCAGGAAATATCGCAACAATTGTGGAAAGGTGCCTCTGGTGGTAAAAGCGTGTTTGCGCCGGAAAACACTTACGAGTTTGTCCATAGTAAACTATCGCAGCATCAGCAAGAGAGCGTTGAGCGCAACAGTTCTGGGTTCGTGAATTTGTTTGGCGCTGGCGGGAGCTTTGGCGCATCAGAAGGAAAGACAACCGTGGGTGATGAGAGGTCTCAAGCTGCAAACAAAATCTCAGCCAATCCCGCGCTGTCGTCTGAACAGAGGCGCCAGTCAGTCTTCTCTGACCGCTGTCGGCAACACCACAGAGAGCATCGTGAGCCTGAGGACGCGACAGCGACCCCTGGGAACATTGTCAGCCTTGCCGGCGATAGCGGCAACCCCAGGTACGCACCAGCCAGAGCTACACCATCGCCATCAAAGAAGCGCGGAGTTGGTAGTATCAGCGAGCAAATAGACGAGCACTTTGGGTTGCCACTTCCCGCACCGAAGACGAAAACGATGGACGACTACTCCATTCCGCCCCAGGGCAGTGGATCGCAAACGCAGGAAAATAGTCTTACGTATACTACCCAGCTCCAGGCCGCACTCCTTACATCACCTACGCAGGCACTATCTCAAACACAAATCACGCAGACTCAAGCGAAGACTAATGGCATGGCCACCAACACCGCCGAAGCTTCAACCTCCACACTCTCGCCACCGACGCAGACTCAGAGTCATGATAGAACATACGAAGAAGACGAGTCCGGCGCCGTCCACCTCTCCCTAGGCATGGAATTTGCTGTGCCCACATCTCCTTTCGGTGTGAGCCAAGACGCTGGTTTCCGGAACCTCCAGCTCAATGCAGAGGATGAGCCAGAAACCCCAGCTCCGCCGTCGAATCCATTTTGTGGGGAGAAGAGCAAGTTGATGGGTGCTAGTCAACTCTTCGGTGCTACACAATCATCCCCAGTCGACGCCAGACTTCTCGAATCCGGCGGCCCTAGACCATCACCAGGCATGGGAATGGGTATGGGCGGAGTGGGCATGATGGCGGAATCCAGTCCCATGGTCCAGCGCCATGTACAGATATCCTCGCCCGCGCCTGTCAGCACAGATGTTGGCTCGAGCTTCCAACCGTTTGATCTTAGCACGCAACCTCATGCCAACCGTGGCAGGAATGCGAGACATATCCCACATCCACTAATATCTGCCATCGATCCCTTCAATCTGATCATAATGGGAGCAGAGGCGACGGGCAATAAGGACACTTACGCCGACCTCCCTGCCGACACGACTCCAGCCGCAAAGTCCGGCGAGACCATGGAGGCAGCGAGGAGAAATTCCAAATTTATGGTGCAGGAAGAGAGCGAAGATGAGTTCGACAGGGAGGAGAGATTGGCTAATGAGAAAAGAGCAAAGCTTAAGAGGAGTAAGACCAATGCGGAAGCTCAATTGAAGGCTGCGGGTGATGCTATGACTGCTAATGCTGCTAGGAAGGCTGAGGAACGCAGAGCTAGTCTTTCTCGTAGTAGAAGTTATAGAAAGAGTGTCGAGCCAAATGCAAGATCGAGACGCAGCGAAGAAGTTGAAGTCCCGGCAAGCGGAGAGGCAAGGAAACGCCATGCTGTCAGTAAAGGCCCAGTTCGTAAAGCAAAGCAAGATGTGGAAGTGCCAGCTAGTGGTGAACTATCAGCTACAGCCAAGTCCCGCAGGAGCTCGAGAGAGAAAAGGAGAAGCAGAACCGCGGAAGAAGAATATGTCGCTCAGTCCCTTGGCACTGATACACGGAATACGCAAGGCACTCATGCGGTCCTTGCCACATCTCAGGTTGTGCCTAGCAGCCAACCAGAGGTTGTTGTTGACTCACAGCGCGGTCCCTCGCAGCGTAATATTAGCACGCAAGGCGACTCCACACTCGGGTCGAATCCGGACAAGGTGACCGACAGTTTCCCGGATGCGAAGAGCAAGAAGAGGTCCCAGCCGAAGTTGAATTCGAAGAGTTCTATGGTGTTACCCACACTTTACGACTCTAACAACGACGCCGATCAGGATACAGAGGATGCACAGGAGGCTGCGGAGAGAGCAGGGAAGGAGAAGATCAGTGTTCCCGTTACCAGCTCCGGTCAGTACCTCAAGGCCGCCGTGACATCGCCCACAAAGACTGGCCCAAGCGTTATACCATCCTCGACAGCAGACAAAGGAGACGTTGCAAACAACGGCCACGCGGATGCTGACGCGGATGACGAAGTAGTCCCCGAAACCTCCCCAGCCAAACCCTTCGCTTACGACGACGTAATGCGCGACACCAGCCCAATGATGAGTTTCAGTGAGATGCGTATGACTCAAGATGGATCTGAGTCGCTTAAAATGGAGAAGCTTAGGGATACAACTCCCACTAGAATCATCAGTCATAAGGCCGAGAGGGAGAAGGCTGCTAAGCAAAAGACTTGTGGCAAGGTTCGCCCGGTTAAGGTTGCTAAGCAGATGGCGGGGTTGAAGGGTATGCAGGGTATGCTCAAGGGTCCGCGTGGCACGAAAGTGGTCTTCACCGAGACAGGCATGGACGGCGAAATGGAAGCCAAGATTAAGAAAGCTAAGCGGCAATGCAACGAGAACAGGAAGCCTAAGCCACCGACCAAGAATACTGCGAAAGCTGGCTTTGCTGATGTGGCCGACCCTTCTCCAGAGTCTTCGCCAGTCCGCCCAACGAGGAGAAGCACCAGACGCCAACCCTCTGATGTCGGAGCGCCGCGTGCTGCTATTCCGAAGCCAGCGGTTGAGGAGGATAAAGATGAGCGAAGTAATGACGAGCCCATTACCCGTCCAACCCGCAATGCCAAGGCCATCAACAAGAAACAATCCGCACCAACTCCTGTCACCCCCGATGGGAATGAGGCCGGAAGCAGCAGTGCTGAGCCTCTCCCACGTCCAAATCGCAAAGCCAAGAACACCTCAAAAATCACAGCAAGCAGCGACAACGAGCCAGCGCCAGCTGTCCACTCGCCAGCCACTGCACACAAGAAGAAAGCCAAATCCGTACCAAAACCGGCCGCTCTCCGACCAAGCGATGATGCGCCACCGATGTTCGACCACTCAGTATCCCGCATCCGCCAATCCGTCGAGCAACCAGCTTCGTCTCAGGCCGAGGTTTCCAAGACCACGAGTTTTAGCTCAGATCTCCAAGGTCTCCCATGTCCTAAACACAGCGCTGGCAAGGTGTGTAATAAGTACCATAAAGATGATGGTTACTACCACGACGAGGAGATGAGGGCGTTGGCCATGAAACGGAAGGGTTCTGCGATGCCGAGCACTGCTAGTCCGGGCGGGAAGGAAGGAGCGGAAGTAGCGACGACGTCTACCGCGCCTACCTCAGATACCAGTAGAGAGACGTCAGTATTCGGCATGCCAAGTAGTGAGATGCAAAGGCTGCCGCCTACTGCTACTCAAGGTCGTAACGCATCTAGGGTCCCGCCACCACCAACTACACTGCCTACTGCTACTGCTGCCCCGACGAACGCTACTGGTGCGACGACGCAGTATAACACCGTCAGAGCGAGTATCGTTTCGAGCTCTCCGCTATCAGACGTCGATGATGAGATGATTGAGTCTCTCCACACCGCGCAGGCAGAAGTCGTGGGTGCAAGAAGCAGAAGTGGGACGGCTGCTAGCGAGATGTCAGATGCTCAGATGATGCCACCTCCCACCGTAACCAGAAAGCTCGCTTTCGCCGTACCTTCGCCTCCTGTTGCTATTGCGGCTGCCCTTTCCATTGCTCCTCCCAAGACGACAGCGAAGGCCAAGAAAGGCGCAAAGCGCTCAGCTTCAGCAGCCAGCATAGACATTGGTAGCGACACTTCCAATTCCAAAAGCACCGGCAAGGCCAGGCCTAAGAAAGCAGCCAAGACCACAATAACGGACACCCCATCCCGTCCCCGTTACTCCAGCCGCTCAACATCTGTCACCTCTGAAGCGATGGCAGCGAGTGGAGCCAGCGGAGAAGTAGAAGTCGTGCGCGACACGCCAATTCGCACTTCGCGCTCAGGAGCTTCGCGCAACGCGCGTAACAGCCGTCTCTCTTACCAGGAGCCTGATTCCGACGAAGAATGGGGGGCCAGCCAGATGGTGGCTGTTAACTATGGTCAACACTACTCCATGGATCCGAAGCATAAGTCAGAGCATGGCAAGGATAAAGCGACCGGGGAATTGTTTAAGGGCATGGCTTTCGCAGTCTCCTACCGTGATGTCAAAAACCCTGAGGCGGTAGCTGAGGTGGTAGCGGATAGGTTGGAGATTGAGAGGTTGATTAAAGAGCATGGCGGGAGGCTTACAGAGTCGTTTACGGAGCTATTTGTCACGAGTAGTACGAGTGCGCTGGGCACGCCTAATGTCTCTCGCTGCTCCTCCGCCAACACGTCGTTCGCCTCGACTACTGGTCGCCGCTCCAGTGTGCAGCCGCAGGGTCAGGTGGGTGCGGGGGAGGGTGAGGATAAGGATAAGTTGAGGCTCACGCCGTCGGCCGAAAAACTGGGCTTTGTGGCATTCATCGGCGACCACTACTCACGCAAATCGAAATTTATCCAGGCACTCGCTCTCTCCCTTCCCTGTCTATCCTCAGCGTGGATCAGGAGCTGTATCAGAGCTGGCCGTATCGTGCCTTGGAGTCTGTATCTCCTCGCTGCTGGCGAAAGCATGAAGCTGGGCGGAGCCATCCGGTCGAGACTTTTGGAGCCATATCCGGCGAGTAAAGCCAGGTTTGGAAAGACGTTTGAGGGCAGGCAGAAAATGTTAGAAGGCATGGGTGTCCTCTTCCTAATGGGAAAGAAGGATAAGGACAGTTTGAAGGGGGAAAAGAAGAAGCAGTACCTGTGGCTGACACGTGCTCTGGGTGCGAGGGAGGTCGGGAGGGTTAAGGATGTTGGCGAAGTTAAGGCATTAGTCACCACCAACCAGGACGCCGAGGCTGGGTGGGATCTGATCTACGTTGACGACAAAGCTCAGATCGACTCTGTTAAGGAAGAAATATTGGGTAATGAGGAGGCCGCCGATGATGATGATGATGATGATGAGGATAGAGATGAGGCGATGATCGATGCGGATGCTGATGCTGATACTCAGCCAGCAGAACAAAAGCCGAAGAGGAGGGTTAGGGTTGTGTCAGACGAATTCGTCGTCCAATCTCTCATCTTAGGGTGCTTGGAGGACGATGATGGGCTTGAGCAGGGAGAAAACGAGCCGTAGGAGTAAGCGGTGTTTATATGGAGTGGAAACGTCAAAAATATGGGGAGGTGATACCATTTTCAGCGTTGGCGTGCCGTGGCGTTTTGGCGGGGTATACCAAAAGCTCTGCGGAGATAAAGACGGATGACATTTCATTGCTTTGCTAAGTGTATGATACTAGATATGGGAGATGACATTGCATTACTATAGCCGCGGCGAGTGGGCGCCGGGGTAG
>RCNJ01000178.1_pt1 | contig 46564 bp, 33 predicted proteins | sample 2041171 | NCBI WGS metagenome assembly RCNJ01 (sample SAMN09708213, study PRJNA481090) | feces metagenome | biome: feces | host: Pygoscelis adeliae | place: Antarctica: Rookery Lake | collected 2010-03-01 | reverse complement strand
CCCCCCCCCCCCCCCTTTTTGCCTCCTTGTCTGCCGCCTCTTTTGCAGCTTCCTGGGCCTTGCGTTTCTCTCTCAGCTTCTTAGGACCAAAATCGCCTTTCCACTCTTGTGATGTGGAAAACGTAGTAGGCGTCGAAACAGCGCTCCAGTGCAGGAGAGGGCGCACGCGGATGTCGTGGAGTGCGATGTATTTGAGCTCCTTCCGTATCTGATTTTCTTCGTTCGTTTCTTCAGGTTTGAGTCGTGTATCACCCGTCTTCAGATCTTTAATCGCCTCCGTGAGTCCGTTGAGGTATTGGACTGCGGCGCTAATTTCTGGTGCTATCAAAGACCAAAACAGCTTTCTATGCGCCTCACTTGGAAACAACGCCGGGTATTTCTGCAGCCTCTTAGACTCAGCTAGGAGGTCGTTAAAGGTAGCAAGTCACTTCGTCGGGACCTCCGGCAACGGTGGGCCATCATTGGTGTACAACTCAGGTGTCCATTTAAGCACCAGAGACAGGCGAACGACCAGTCGCGCAAGACGTAAAGCGATTGCTCTCAGAAAGGCCGGGCGGCAGGGGCGTGCCACGGCGCCTGATGAGAGGACGAAACCTTTACCATAGTGACGGAGTGACGTCGAGATTTCGCCTTGGGAGAGCTCTTTTGGGAGTGGGTAGTGGGTAGTGGTTGGGTTTTCGAAGGCCTTCTTGGATGTGAGGGTGTGTGCTTGAAAACATGTTTGCGATTAATGTGATAACGGAGATGTTGGTGAGGTTGGAGTTGAGGAAAGTGTTGTGTTTTTAAGTTTAAGAGGCCCTCGTGTAGAGTTTTGATGCTTTGATGTGTTTGATGCGCTTTGGAAGTGCTGTGTTGCTACTCGTGGAATTGCCGTGGTTGTTGTGAATAAGTGACACTAATCAAATGTGGTAATCTGAGCTTGTCGGGAGCTGGCCGCCAGCTGTGGCAGCAGTGCCATGTAAACAGCACGCCGGGTCGCGACAAAACAAAGAACACGCAAAGAGCAAACCCAAGCCAAAGCTATTTCATGATAAAAAACTTGATTACCGTCAAAGAACTTGTAAAAGCACTATATTAGAGAAAAAGTGCTGGGTTATGTGAAAATATAGCTCGCTCATGATGACTGCGTGCACCAACGAGCCAACGCGAGCCCGCAGGCTTTCTCAGTCATGTTGATACCTATCTTCTCCTCTTGGTATCTTTGGGCAAGTTAGGTATAACTTTGGGATAGATAGGTTGATGTTTACTCGCTTGACTAGTTCTTCACTTCTCTCAACTTTTATGTTTGTCGTCCGGAGCGGATCATCATCTCTTCTCCACACCTTGTAGGGTCACAAGTCTTAGCGCGTATCTGTTCTGGGAAAACGGCCCATTGTCAGCCTTACTCACGCCTCGCCTCCTCGTAGAACCCCTCCAACACCATAGCCCCTCCTATATATATATTTAAAGATGAACGCATCTTCAAGACTCTTTACGCGGCTGGCCGCTAAAGCCACGGCATCCGCGGCACCAAAAGCGCAATGCGCCCCGAAGCAATCGGTTAGGAACTTTTCGAGGACAACCAAGCGCAATGCGCAAGTGGGTGGGAATGGGCCGGCGGGACAGCAGAAGGGACAGAGAGCGCCCACGATGGAGGAGTTGAGAGCGCCGTTTGCGAAGAAGAACACGAGCACTATGTAAGCCTCCAACCCTCGCCACTGCTTCACACCGCTGCTTTGACCACGAATGGCTCGCAATACCCAGACTGGTTGGTGGCGCCATCGCATCCTTCGAGTTCAAAACTTTGGAGCACATGCACACCACATACAGCGACGAGCACAATCACAGAGCATGGAAAGAATTGGGGTGATAAACGGATATGTACTAACAACCTCCGCAGGTTCTACACCATCTCCGTAATCCTCGGCACCGTCGCCTTCAGTTACGGCTCCGTCCCCTTCTACAAAATGATCTGCCAAACGACAGGTTGGGGGGGTCAACCCATCAAATCGCCTCAGCACGGCTCCTCTGAGGACCCTTCCAAGTCCCTCCGGCCCGTCACCGACGCCGCGCGCATCCGCATAACATTCAACGGCTCCGTCTCCGATGTCTTGCCGTGGTCCTTCACGCCGCAGCAGAGGGAAGTGAGAGTGCTTCCGGGAGAGACGGCGCTGGCGTTTTACACGGCGACGAATAATAGTGCAGAGGATATTATTGGGGTTGCGACGTATTCAGTGACGCCGGGGCAGGTCGCGCAGTATTTTTCGAAGATTCAGTGCTTTTGTTTTGAGGAGCAGGTTAGTAACATCTCAAATTTGTGAATGGCAGAGAGTGTGTGGAGAGAGGTCGAATGGATGAAGGAAGAGACGACACGAGAGAGATGGGGGAAGGATGAGGAGGACCCGAAACGTGGAATGGAGCATGGGGAAGGGGGCGGTGATGAGAGATTAAGCAGAACCGAACGATTACTAACCTATTGAACAGCGCTTAGGAGCCGGAGAAACAGTCGACATGCCAGTCTTCTTCTACATCGACCCAGAATTCTGCAATGACCCTGCCATGAAGAATATTGTGCAGATTACTCTGTCTTATACCTTCTTCAAGGCGAGATACGCGGCCAATGGTGACAGGAATTTGTTTCCCGTTACTATGAAGCAGATCTAGGGAGGAGATGGTGTACGCAGAAGCGGGGCAGTGGCGCTGTGGAATTGGTCAGGTCAAACTGCGGTGCGCTAGTGGAAAGGATAAGTAGAGATAGGGAACAGATGTGTATGAGTATGAAAGAGATGGAAGAGGTCGGTTTTGGCATAGCATGGGAAGGCGTTGAATGGCATGAGACTCTCTATTCGACTGTATAAGATATCCTAGCATTTAGAGGAAGCGAAAATGGATGATATCCGAAGACGCTCTGCGCTTTGGCAGAAGTCGAAAATGATTGGCCAATCATCTTTGTGAGCGTTTGACACTTAAAACGTCCCTCAAGCGAGGTTGCCATGAAGACAATCCAGATGGAGTCTTCCACGTTACACAGGGTCTTCGTATCTTCCCAACCTCCACTCGCTCCCCCACTCGCCTATCGTCGGTTAGCAATTTCTGGGTCATGGTTAAGACATTTCATCGTCGCTTAATTCCCTCGTCGACAATGACGCAGTTAACATGCAGGGTAGTCGTGATCGGCATACCCATTCTTGCTTTGCGTGGATTCCAGCCCGCACGAATCGCTCTTTGGAGACGTCCAGCCAGATTCTCTTCCGCATTGTCGTCCATTCCGTCGTCACCAAGCAGCCTAAGAAAGCCTAACGTAGTTAAAAAGCGGGACTGTCGTTGGATTCGTGGCTCAAATTAGATGAGGAGGTCCAGCGCCAAGACATCACTGATGGGATTCACGTCCTCATCTCCAGATGCGCATATCGCGATTCCCATTTCCGCTTGTTTTAGAGTTTAGTTCTTGATTGGATATGTTTAGCCGAGAATCTTCGCTACGCAAGCCACAGGCGTTTGCCTTGGTTTGCGGCGAAGAGGTGGTGCCAGACACAACTAAACAGATATGACGTCAGTCCCGCATTGACAACCTTCATGTCCCACTTCAACCTTGAGAGGTCCACCCTCTTAGATACAAACCAATCAACTTGGAACAGCTATACATAGCTGAACTATTTCGAAGCTGGAGCTTCTTCTCTTCTTCTTACTTCTGCAGACTGAGCAGAAAGTAGATTGACGACGCTGAAGAAGCGACATCGTTCTCATACTCAGAGCACAACTGAAGACTGAGGTATACAACCACAACCCTCATCAAAAACACCAAACTCCACAACGACCTGACCAACCACACACCATGGCGCCACCAGACGCCAAACACGGTCCCGGCGGCCACTACAGCGGCAACAACCCCATCCCCACCATCCAAAAGTTTATGGAGAACCTGGACTCTGACAAGAAAGCCCGCGATGCCCAAATTGCAGAGCAGTCCGAGCACAGAGCTCAGCAAGCCGGCGGTGGTGTCCTGGATCATAAGGACGGGAAGCCGGTGGGTGTCAAGGGCACGAAGAAGACGGTTACGGATCCGACGACGGGGAGAGAAGTGCAGATTGAGGATGTGGATGCTGGGTTTATGAATACGGTTGACGATCCGACGCTGAGTGTGCCGAATGCGAATTTGGGGAAGGAGACTGTGAGTTCACCAGTTTTCATTTGGAGAAAAGGTGGGAACGTGAAGCTGACTGAGATAGACCATGGCATCCAATGAGAAGATGTCGGGAGAGGAATACAGCAATGCTCAGGATGTTACTGCGCCGCCAGACCCAATTCATCCAGGCTCGACCTCTGATGTCCCGATTCATGGCGAGAAGACGAATATCCTTTTCCATCCAACTCCGACGATCTCGTACGAGCCAATGTTTGGGCAGCTTGAGAGGCGTGCTGAGATCTTGTGCATGTGTATCATTGCAGCCATTGTCGTGATCGGCAAGCTTTTCGGTGGCTCGCTCTATGGCCTCATTCCGCTCGCCATCTGTATCTCCTCAGGCGTCTTCCTCTGGGTGAAGAAGCTTGTTCAGTCTGGACGTGAGCAGGAGTGGGCTTCCGAGCAGACTCGTGGCGAGACCGCGACAGCGAATCTTATCCCGGAGTCCGTCGAGTGGATGAACAGTCTCGTTGGCGTCTTCTGGGGACTCGTCAACCCAGACATGTTCACCGGCGTTGCTGATACCCTGGAGGATGTCATGCAAGCTTCCGTCCCAGGCATCATCGAGAACGTCCGCGTTGCAGGGATCAACCAGGGCAACAACCCAATACGCATTTTGTCGCTCCGTGCCCTCCCAGACGCCCACGTCAAGGAGATGAAGGACGACATTCACAAGCAGAATTCCGAGAGGAAGGATCCACAGGAGTTGGCCGCCGATGAGGAAGGTGGCGACTATTACAACATCGAGTGCTCCTTCGCCTACCACGCCAAGCCATCTGGAAAGGGTGTTTCCGCCAAGGCGAGAAACATGCACATGCAGCTCGTCTTCTACCTTGGAATCAAGGGTCTCTTTGGTGTTCCTTTGCCAATCTGGGTCGAGCTTCAGGGCTTAGTTGGAACGGTTAGACTTCGCCTTCAGATGTCTCCTGAACCACCTTTCCTCAAGGCTTTGACTTTCACGCTTATGGGTTTGCCAAAGGTTCAGGCCGGGTGCATGCCTATGCTTGAATCCAACGTAAATATCCTCAACTTGCCACTCATCTCCAAGTTCGTCAACTACGCTATCGGTGCTGCGACAGCTGAGTACGTTGCTCCCAAGTCGATGACTCTTGACATGGGCAAGTTGCTGAAGGGCGACGATATCCAGAAGGACACCGGGGCTCTCGGCGTCCTCTGGATCCGCATCCACAAAGCCACTGGCCTCTCCAAGCAAGATCGTAAGGGCTCGCAGGGCGGTGGTTCAGATCCATACATTACGGTCTCCTTCTCCAAGTACGGAAAGCCAATGTACTGTACCCGCGTCATCCAAGATGACCTCAACCCTATTTGGGAAGAGACCTGCGCTTTGCTCGTTACTCCAGATCTTATCAAGGTCGATGAGCAGCTGTCCATGGAGTTGTGGGACTCTGATCGCTCGACTGCCGACGATGTTGTTGGGAAGGTGGAGCTGAGCATGCAGAAGATGATTCAGCATCCGGGGAAGATGTATCCTCAGGTTTCTAAGCTGCGTGGTACGAAGGTTGATTCCGAGATGCCGGGTGAGTTGCATTGGGAGGTGGGTTACTTTGGCAAGCCGCAGTTCAGACCTGCGCTTAGGACGCATGGGAAGGATGTTAATCTGCCGGATACGCTGAAGGGTAAGAAGGAGTTGCAGGATGATAAGGGCGCGGTGGATAATGAGGATGAATATGCCGTTGTGCATACTCCTCCGGACCCATTGTGGCCTTCTGGTATTTGCTCTGTCGTCGTCCACCAGATCGTCAACCTCGAGATGGAGAACACGATGGGATCTAATGGTAACAGAAAGGGTCGCGAATTCGAGCCTGCGCGCCAGTCTGGAGAGACCAAGGAGGAGGAGTCGAAGAAGCTTCCATCGTCCTATTGTACGATCTTGTTCAACGATGAGCTCGTCTACCGTACCCGCGCCAAGGTCGTCTCTTCCAAGCCAATCTTCAACGCCGGAACCGAGAGATTTATGCGCGATTGGCGCTCTGGCATCGTCACCGTCACCGTCCGCGACCAGCGCATGCGTCAACACGACCCGATCTTGGGTGTCGTCCCATTGAAGCTTTCGGATATCCTCCAGACCTCTTCCCAGGTTACAAGATGGTACCCACTTGATGGCGGAATCGGATTTGGCCGCATCAGAATATCACTGTTGTTCAGATCAGTTGAGACGCGTCTCCCACCTAATATGTTGGGATGGGACGTGGGAACCTTTGAGTTTATGAGCGAGAAGATATTGGCGACTGGGTATACAAATATTGCGAAGATTAAGATGCGTACTGGTGGCTCCACGGGGTCGATTGGTCGTAAGCACTGCAGGAAGACTGATGAGGGGGATGGAGTCTTCTGGGACTTGGCGAAGAAGGAAGGGAAGAATAATGTAAGACTGCCTATTAAGCATAGGTATCGTAGTCCGATTATTTTTGAGCTACATAAGGCGGGATCCCGGAAGGCCGATGCTTATGCGGTGATCTGGTTGCATCATTTGGAGGATGATAGGGAGGTCGGGATCAACATTCCTATTTGGAAGACTGATAGGGGTATGAGGCTTTGTCAGAATTATATTACGGAGGAGAACTTCCATGACATACCAGACCTGAAGGTCGAGGAGGTTGGGAGACTGCAGTTTAAGGGACGCTTTAAGGCTGGTACAGACGAAGACCACGCACGTTTCGTTTCCGACAATGGTAGCAGAGAGACCATGGAGACTTGGGAGGCTTGCCATTCCGAGGGTGTCCGTACTACGCATGTTAGCAAGGAGTTGCCGCCTGCTGTTAAGGAGCTGCATGAGCAGTCTTTGACTCAGGGTAGAGATGTGTTGGCTAATGCTAAGGAGGAGGATAGGAAGAAGTGGCTTGCGAAGGATGGTACGGATTGGAGTGGAGCCTTTGGAGAGGATCCGGCGAAGATTGCGGCGGGCAAGGGCAAGGCGACGCAGCATAATTATGCGGGGGTGGATGAGGATATGGATCGGGATACTGATCGGTCGGATATGGATGGGAATAGCGGGTATTGTCACTCTACATCCGACGATGATAGCTCCGACGAGGACCTCGGGATCACCGACGCTACGTCTAACCAGCAAGAGTCTGGGCCAAATGGCAACGCGGCAGAGGGCGGCGAGGATAAGGCCAAGAACAATCCGAATACCGGTGTGACGAAGAGGGAAGAGGATATGAGTAAGAAAGAGAAGAAGCAGGTGGACAGGGGGGATAAGAAGGATCTGCATCGGAAGCAGAGGGGGGTGATGCAGTGGAAGCCGATGCGGAACTTGGCGTTTGCGAAGGATGAGGCGGTTTTTGCGGCGCGGAAGGTGGTGGGTAAGGGGAAGCTTGAGGGGAGGGAGCCTGGGGTTGAGAGTGAATATTAGATGGGTGGTGATGTGTAGGGGGATGGGAAGGGAAAGGGAGGAGAGAGAGTAGTTGAGTGAGGAGTAGTTAAAGGGCGCGAGCAAGTTGATTTGTATTCGTACGTGAGCATGGAATTTAGCGGGATTGCTTTTGAGACTTAAATTTAGCTATGAATTATGATCTTTACATATACCGTTTTTCCCTTGATTTTCTCTCTTTTCACGTAAATGATGTTATTCGTACATGTGTTTAGGCTGTTTATCCTCCAAGAGGACTACAACGCTATAACCTAAAAGTAGGTCGGTGCACCACGGGGTTTCCACGGACTGTAGCCATCAACAAGTGAGGAGGTAAACTTCAAAAGAATTTTATCAAGAGCATGATGCCGCTACGTCGGTCTGAGATCAGCACTTTGAGGTCTCCGGGGGAACACTGCGACTGTAAGGGAGAATTGAGTGCGCCCGTCTCCTCAGAGCTAGAAACAGAGCCAGAGCAAGGCATACCGGGTCTTCACGATGCGGTCGGTCGTGGACGACTGGGCAAGTTCGAGGCGGTGCGACGACTACTTCAATGGAAAGGGAGCCGACAGGAGGTTGGGTGGATGCGGGAGTCGAGGATAGGGTCGAGGGTGAGGTTATAGCGAGGCGGACGAAGGATTTAGCTCGCTGTTAACAGCATAGCCTAGCCGTCAAACGATGAGCTTTGATTGGTGGGTAAATTGTAATAAGCTAGCTTAACTCTCGGCCATGTCGTAAGGCTATAAAATGGTAGCTCATGGCGCTTGAATACTAAAAGATCGCGTAGTATGATTCAGGGATTATCGAGGTGGTTTCAACTTTGGCGTCGTAGTCGTAAGTGGAAGTTTGAGACGAGTCAAGGCAAGAGGAGGTATTGTGTAAGCGCCGAGGATTAGGAAAGGGCTGAGAAGCGATGGGGAGTGATGGAGTGAGTGGTAGGGTGCTGAGAGGCTAACAAAAAAGGCGTCAGACGACTTGTATTAGGTGTGTGAAGCGGCGTGTACGCTGCGGTGTTGTGTTCTAGCTGGCTGCCACAGTCTAGATGGCCTCTTATCCTCGATTGAGCCAATTATGGCATCTGGAGGTACCTAGATTGGTGATTGGTGCTGTTGTTGTTATAACTCGCCTGGCGATGGCGCGTTCGGACTCGGCGGTAGTTGGCGGACTTAGAAAAGTGGCTGTCGCATCTACAAGAACAACAAACGTAGCATCGCGGGATTAGTGGCGCTGCCACCTAGGTAGCATAGTTAGCTTCTTCCAGCGCTTTAGATCGCCTAACTGCGAAGCAGCACACCCAGCACGATCGGCGGCGAGAGAATGGGGGCGAGCGAACACTGGGAAGGGCGAGAGAGATTTTGCTTACAGCCATGATTGATATAGATGGATTTTCATTCAGACATCGCTTTTGATATTTGGAGCACTTAGATACAGAGTTTGCAAGCGTAGAACCTTTGCGATTGGTTTATAAGTCATTCGCGGGGCATTGCGACGATTGACGTTGACTTGCTTTAAGCATCGTTAGGCAAAGAGCCAACACGGCATGTTGCCACGGAATATGTTGCCACGGAATAGGTATTTGATACTATCTACTTTAAAATATGAGACATTGAAGCTGGTGCTGTTCGTTGACTGGCTGGCTCGAATGTGTTTCCATCGAAGCAATATCAAGTCAACGGTGATTTTTTTGCCAACTTCGACATATTGGTAAGTCCTTGCCTGGAAGCTCTTTAATATCGAACTCAAGAACTAATTTGGTTGAAGTCCTTCGCCGTTGGGTTCAGCGCCAAGCTGTCTTAACGGCAGCCAATCAACGATCGCTCTTGTCAGGGTCCTTCATGGCGACACCACTTTCTCCTCTTCCTTTCCGCATCCCATCCACAGAATCCCGTTGCACAACCCACCACATAATCCCAATTCCCTTTCGTTACCTAATTCCTACTCTGCTGCCATACTGACTTCGACCTCACTTCTCTTTAACTCCCATCATTTCTCTTTTTTCTTGTCCCTGACATGTCACTACGCGTATTCACCTGTCCCATCCGCTCCGTCAAACTGCACATACTTTCCAAACAACTCACGAGGACTCTGTCAGCTACAGCAAATAGAAAGATGCCTAGAGATACGAAGGTCTCGGTAGCGAAGCCGAAGCATGTCCCTGTTATTTTTCTGAAGATGACGACGCTTGATGAGAGGGGATTGATAAGTTTGGGCGGGTTCTGTGGACCGGTACGTTCTTCACTTTTCATGGAAGGTAGGATGGAGGATGGGAGCGGATGAATGAAGGCGGTGAGGATTGGAGCGATGAGGTAGAGATAGGATGGCGAGAATGAGCGCTAACGAAACCATGGTTGTTCTCACAGGTTGTGCTTATGAATATACCGAAGGGAAGGGATATTGGAGAGGAGGTGCATTTGGTTGATCAGGCTTTGGCTTTTACGCAAGGTGAGTGATTTGCATTTCTTTGTCTTTGTAGCGACTGTGTATGAATGAGCCCAATGGAGTAAACACTGTAAGGTAGGATGGATTAATCTGAGTACGGCCGTGAGCTGGATCGAGTGGTTGTGCTAGGAATTGGATTGTATATAAAGTGTCAGCTCCGCTAACACATCCCGTGGTCGCGGCCGCGGCGTGGTTATCATCGGCGGCAATCCAGGCCCAGGCGGCGAAGACGGCAGAGGCGAAGGCGCCGTCGGCGGTGATATTCGCAAGGAGTTCAGTGCAGGAGACATGGTTGTCGTCCCTGCTGGAACTCGTCACCAATTCTGGAACATCGGCGACGGACTATTGATTCTGTGCACAATTTACTCGCCCGCAGAGCACCATCCGCAGACTTATCATCGTAGTATGGGTGAGGGCGAGGAGGAGGAGGCTGGAAGGGATGAGGCGCCGGAGTGGGCCGGGTTGAGTAAGAAACAGAATGTGGAGAAGGGGGTTATTAATGAGGAAGGAAAGTATTAGATGGTTTTAGCGACGGATAAATGGAAAGAAGTTTACTGTGCAATGGTTATCCTTGTTCGCCAACAGGTGTGAGAGGTGCCTTGGTATTAAATTGTTTGTTTCTTGAATGAGCCAAAGAAGTTTCCGATGTTAAGCAAAGCCGGCGAAATGTCAAACAGTCTTGCACGTACTTCGTCAGCGAGTGCTAACTGGTTTCTAGGCAGTCGTCATGCCATCCAGCGACCGAGGCATTCCGATGGTGTGCTCTCGAGATCAACCTGAAATGGGCACATTTATACTCTCGACCGCTAACCGGCTTCAGGGAGGGTGATTCAATTTGGTAAAGCATTTCATGGTAAGACTTCTCGCCGGAAAGTAAACTATAGATTTCTCCTTGGGTTGCCGGTCGAGACGCTTGCTTTGTCTCGTTGTTGTCGCCAGTTTCGCGGCCACCATTTTCAATCAAGAAGTCGATTTGGCACGCCGTAATGATGGATAGCTACGAGACCTTGTCTTGACAAATAATGAACGTTGTTTCTCCCTTCGGGTGGCATCCTGCTTTTGACGTGAGCTTGTAAATTCCAAATGACTACGGGACTTTGCCATATTTAAACTTCTTAACCAGTTTGTGGACTCTCTACTGGTTGACCATCAACCGTTCGATCTACAACAACCGTCGTAAAACGAGCGGGAGACGTTGGTTACATTTCATCCGCTGCCAACTGGGTGATCTTTGATTTCCCAAAGAAATGTTTCTTAGCCGAACAGGTCTTCTCCTGATCAAGGGCAACCAATTTGTTATCCTACGGACGAGACCCGACCAGAAACTGCCATCGCTTCTACGCGACGGTAGCGGGATAGCGACGTGGCGTTGATTATAACATGACGAGATGCGGACCGGTTTCTAGCTACTTTTGACTTCCAAAATATGCTTCATGAGGGTTTCAATCTGTGTCTTCGATTTACTTCCTCCTAACGGTGTTCTCGGCGAGGCACCAAAGGCGGCAGAGGCGCTGTCAGTGTCCATTCGCCGAGCCGCCCTCGGCAGATCTTCACCAATAGCAGGACAGCGATTTCGGAGCCAGCTGTCGCGTCATCCGTTAAACGCCAAAAAACAAATCCGGGGTAGGTTTGAAGGCCCAGTCATTTCTGTTGAGACGAGTCACAACTTGCCACTTCTGCAAAAATGCTTCCAGTAAGTCAACGTTCCTGCTTCAACTTCAGCTGGGCACATTTCATCTATTCAGAGTCTGAGGAAATACTTATATGTTCTTCCCACAGCGAATTGGCCTCCAGGGCCTGCGCGTTCGCGTGGCCGCAAGGCCCGCGACTCGCAGCTTAGCCATCTCCAGAACAGCGAGGGCAGCAACACCGCTCGCTCTGCGCACCAACGGCTACAGAGCCTTCACCATCTCCTCCCGCCTCTCCCAAGCCGACGTCTTCCAATCCACCTCCGATGCAACAATCACACCAATCCTCACACAGAAGGCGTCCGCCACCCCCCCCCTCCCACAAACCCTCACCGAGAAGATCGTGCAGCGCTACTCCGTCGGCCTCCCGGAAGGCAAATGCGTCAAGTCGGGCGACTATGTCACACTCTCGCCTCACAAATGCATGACACACGACAATTCCTGGCCTGTTGCTACAAAGTTCATGGCGATTGGGGCAACGAAGGTCCATGACCCTAAGCAGGTGGTCTGCACGCTCGACCACGATGTGCAGAACAAGTCGGAAAACAATCTCAAGAAATATAAACTCATTGAGGAGTTTGCGAAGGTGCAGGGTATCGATTTCTACCCAGCCGGCAGAGGGATTGGACATCAGATTATGGTGGAAGAGGGATATGCCTGGCCAGGAACGGTCACCGTTGCATCCGATTCTCACAGCAACATGTACGGCGGCGTAGGCTGCCTCGGCACGCCCATGGTCCGTACAGACGCCGCCTCCATCTGGGCGACCGGCAGAACCTGGTGGCAGATCCCACCCATCGCCAAGGTGACCCTGACCGGCGTTCTGCCTATCGGTGTTACGGGAAAAGACGTCATCGTAGCCCTCTGCGGCCTCTTCAACAACGACGAGGTCCTCAACCACGCCATCGAGTTCTCGGGCTCTGAGCAGACTCTGCGCTCCCTGCCTATCGACGATAGACTTGCCATCGCAAACATGACCACAGAATGGGGTGCTTTGTCCGGTCTCTTCCCTATCGACGAGGTGCTGGAGAAGTGGCTCCGTGCCCGCGCTACTCTCGCTGCGTTGTACCCAAAGGTAGCAGCTGGAGCTGGTGAGCCAGAGGCTGCGAGATTCACACACGAGCGTATCGACGAGCTGCTCGCCAATCAACTCAGAGCAGACCCAGGTGCTCAATATGCTAAGAGCCTGTACCTCAACCTCTCCACCCTTTCGCCTTACGTCTCCGGACCAAATTCCGTCAAGATGGCAACCCCGCTCCGCGATCTGGAAGCACAGGACATCAAAGTCAACAAAGCCTACCTCGTCTCCTGCACCAACAGCCGCGCCTCCGATATCGCTCAAGCAGCCAAGGTATTCAAGGGCGCTGGATCCCCAGAAGCCCCAGCCAAGATTGCCGAAGGAGTGAAGTTCTATATCGCAGCTGCTTCTATTCCTGAGCAGGAACTCGCCGAAGCGGCGGGTGATTGGCAGACTTTGTTGGCTGCTGGCGCTGAGCCCCTCCCAGCTGGCTGCGGACCATGTATTGGTCTCGGCACAGGCCTGCTGGAGGCTGGAGAGGTGGGTATTTCTGCGTCGAATAGGAATTTCAAGGGTAGGATGGGTAGCACGGATGCTAAGGCTTACCTCGCCTCTCCTGAAGTCGTGGCTGCGTCGGCACTGCAGGGTAAGATTGCAGGTCCAGGCTGGTACGAGACGCCTATCGGCGTTACGAAGGTCGTGCTTGGTGAGGGGGAGGGGAATGTGGAGCAGGATAAGTCCTTGTCTATCGAGGATGCTCTGGATAAGTTGATTGCTGATGCCGAGGCCTTGATTGGGTCTGCAGAGAATGAGTTGGGCGAGGGCGAGGTCGCAGCAGACGTGAAGGAGGACGGCGAGGAGCACCTCACCGAGATCCTCCCAGGCTTCCCCGAGAGTATTAAGGGACGCATCCTCTGGTGTGATGCCGATAATGTCAACACCGACGGTATTTATCCTGGAAAGTACACATACCAAGATAACGTCTCGCCAGAGAAAATGGCAGAAGTCGTGATGGAGAACTACGACCCTAAATTCGCGTCCATTGCCGAGCCAGGAGATATCCTGGTGTCCGGGTTCAACTTCGGATGCGGTTCCTCCCGCGAACAAGCCGCCACTGCTCTTCTTGCGAAGAAAGTGGGTTTAGTCGTCTCTGGGTCCTTCGGAAATATCTTTGGACGAAACTCTATCAACAATGCTTTGATGGGTGTGGAAGTGCCTAAGTTGATTGAGAGGCTGAGAGAGACGCATAAGGATGATAAGAGTCTGACGAAGAGGACGGACTGGACCTTTGAGTGGGATTTGAGGAGGTCAAAGGTGCTTATTACGGAGGGACCAAACGGCAAGCATTGGAGTCAGAAGGTTGGAGAGCTGCCGCCTAATGTGCAGGATATTATTGCGCAGGGTGGACTGGAGAAGTGGGTAAAGAAGGAGATTGGTGCTTAAGTGATGGGGAGTATGTGGAGGCAACAGAAGTGGAAGCCTGTATATCAGAATCCTTTCGCAGGCGTTCAGGTTGGAGACATACCAAAATGATGCAGTACGATGCATAGAGTGAAATTCATAGAATATGAAGAGTTGGACGTTTCAATCACCTCGGGCAAAGTGACTCGGTCACAGATTCTCTCTCGTTCGCTAATATCGTCATACTATTCCTGTTCTTACTGACCTCCATTGACTTGGTTATGGTTCTCGGCTTATAAAGCCGGGAGTTTAATGTCCTCGCCTATTCTGGTTCGCTGCTAGCGATTGAGGATTGAGACAAAATCCGCTAAGGTCGAGTATATAAGACTCCAATTATTCTCGATTCTAGGCCACAAAGGAATAATACCCGAGCCATTTGTTATGTATGAGAGAACCGCATACTCACAACTGCATGCCACGTCGTGGGACTGGGGTATTTCTCCTCGCCGTACCTCTGAATTCAAGTACAACTTTACCATAGAATTTGCTGCCAGCGGCAGTGTTGCCGCCAGAGGCAAGTAGCGTTTTTTTGACTCAGTAACAAGTTTTCAGATGTAAAATCATCTCCTGCTCATCGGCCGAGTGTCGCTCGCCAATAGGCAAAGAAAGCAAAGACGTAACGGCTTATAGATGATGACTTTTGTTCTTGATACCCAGCTTTCTCTGCTCCATGCTGGCTACATAAAGCTTTGCGAAATAAGTGCTGTCAATTTTAAATTCTGCTTTGCCATGTCGTGAAGGAGTTTACATCTCCCATCAAGGCAAAATATTGAATGGTGCCGGGTACGATGCCGACAAATGAAATAAAGCAGAAAACAACTGCCACATTACTCATCTTTTCTAGCATTTAGGATGCACAACCTAGATCATGAAAATTAGCGAGACAAATTTTTATAAAGTTTAGAGTTGGCTTTTAATAGTCCTTGATTGAAATCCATAATTTACACCTTTGTAATTGTTATATTTCATTATTCCGAATGGTATGAATTTCTGCAACCCGGCAATTCAACTTCCCCCAAAACATATAGTGGTTTTGTCATTAGATTTTTGGTGGGAATGAGAATAGCTCAAGTACTGTAAACAGCCATTATATCTCTTTTCATTGGTTGCTGTCAACTTGGAGTTCTGCTTCGTAAATGAAGTAGTGATTTTGGTGGATTTTAGGCAGAAAGCGAAAACAAAAGGGGGTAATTGGTTGGCTCGCTAAGACACTAAGCACCCCGGTTCGTGACTAGACTGTTATAGTTAAATTGGAAGGGCCTCTCCTCGCATGAGTTTGTCAGCCGTTGGATTTTCGCTTGTGCTGTAGGTTTGCAGGAGTGTGAACGGCAGGTATATATCGACGTTTAAAATACGACACAGCCTAATTTGCTTCGCTAAGTGTGAGGAACTCGACCGAGCGGATCGTGTTAGTCGCAATGAAGCAGCCGATGGCAGACGAACAAATAACCGCTTGCCAGAATGAGTCTCACCCTTTTTTGAAAAACTCGAGCCCCGAACATTATAGCAGAGCTCCGCGCCGCAGACGAACAAATCACCGCTTGCCAGAATGAGTCTCACCCTTTTTTGAAAAACTCGAGCCCCGAACATTATAGCAGAGCTCCGCGCCACATGAGGCGGGAGCGTCTTGAATTATTCCGCCAATTGTCGAGCAAGGACTCACTCTTAAGACCTCTGTCTAGTATTCGCTTCTGCAAATGTTTTTGACCTTCTCCCTCTTTCGTAATCCTGTCAACCTATGTCCGTTCGCCATCGGCAGCCTCCGGCACCACCACACCTTCCCAAGCCCCCAAAGCCAAAGCTCACTACCCTCGACAGCAACAGCAACACCAACCTTTGTCAACAGGAATGATAAAACATAGCTTTAGAATAAAAATGGCAAAAGATTGACCAGACTGGGGCTCGAACCCAGGACCTTATCCGTTTTCAAAGAATTGTAAAGGAGACGTGATAACCAACTACACCATCCGGCCGGATTATAGAAGATGGTGCTTAGGTAGTATACTTAACCAGAATGTATATGAAAATAGGCTGCAGGGTTGGTGTTACGTTTGGGGGATTTGGAGGAGGATGGAAGGGACGTATGATAAGTGTTCATGGATTGTGCGCGATGGCCGTCGTAAACGGCGCGAGAGCGGTGTGGGCGAGGTGTGTTGCGGTTTCAATACTATGCGCGAGGATGGTTTGGCTGACTAGTAGATAGGTTGCGGAATGAGACGGAGGTCGCACGGTGGTACTGTGACTGTGACTGTGAAACTCCATCATCGTAGCTTAGCTGAGACCTGTGGTTTCTGCGAACTTCTGTCAGCCCAATACTCATGTTCTTCATGTAATACTTGGCGAATGATGGGCCCGTTGTATACACGTGTAGCTGTCAATGAGTAACAGCTCCGAGACTATATTGGTAGCTGCCGAGATGGTGTTGAATAGCGCCAAGAGGCGTCGAGGTTGTCGTCAGCTTGAGGACTGCGGAGTGGGACTCGGGGTCTAGATGTCGTGTGCTCGGACTGTGGGTGTCAGTAAAACAGCTAGTGGTGCATCGGAAGTACAGTTAAACTCGTCTCATTAAGCGCTAAACGGTTTAGCGAAAAGCTTGTCATGCAACAAGCAATAGATGTGTTGGAGATAAGTTTTGTTCGTGCTGTGGAAAGTTGCGTGCGCTTATCTCTGCCGCCGTCGAGTTCGTTCTTGCCAGTTCAAGCACCTTCCCGCGAGGACAAGCGAACAGGCTCAAGTCCGCATCGGACACACTTCGAAACTTCTCGGATTACATATAAATGCCATCTCCAAGAAATACCCTCTTGTTTCTCGAATGCTAGATTGCTAGTATATACATTATCACAACCACTTCGCTGCGATCTCAACTTAGCAACAGACTTCAGTACGATTTTGCGATACCACTGTTTCCGGTACTTGACCCCTCACCAGCTTGCCATTCACAACCACGATCCAACCACGATTCACGGTATAACTCCAACCACGCACCACTATAATTGACGAATCAACACCCACGGGCGAAATCTCCAACCATTCAACCCATATGCGACGCTATTGAGGGTCTTCACGAGCCACACAAACTGGTATCGCCATCCCGTAAGTCAGACCGACTTTCTTGCTTTTGGCCCGAATCGCAATGCACGACAACCTCATCGGTCGCTCGCAATCTTAACCTCGTATCTCCTAGCAAGCAGCAGGCTCCATGCCAGATCGGTTCAGGGTTGACAGGTTGTCGGCGCGATCTTATGGAGGAGAGACACAAGCACACGACACATTGCCGTACACAACCAAAAATGGCATTTCCGTGTTTTCGACACATGCCATTCCTCGATTTCGCTCGTCGCACGGCAGTATCGAGCAGGAAATCCAGGCACAAGCCATGGCACACCAAATCGCAAACTGCGCCGCAGACGAAGCGGCCCTAGCGGGTTCCTTCGATCGGGCGCTTGCGCAGGTTTCTACGGACGTAGGACGAAGACCGAAGTCTGCATTTTCCTGCTTGTCAAAGTGTGGCTGATGCGCCGGAGAACCCTGGGCTTTCGTAGTTGGACACGGCCGAGACTCGTCTTCCTTGTCTGCTGCATGAGTAGTGTGGCGCATGGCTGTGCTAGGAGATTCTTCACTTGACTCCACTTCTCCTTACACATACATACAATTGATCTCAAAGTGAAGAGCCAACCCAAGTTTTTTAATGTAATAGTTTTCCAGACCTCAAGTTAAGGTCAATCAGCCACAACCACGTTCGCAATCCCGGCACCTTGTTTGGTTCCCGACGCCCAAGGTTCCCCGCATCAGGCAGGATTGTGCTGCCAGATTTAGTGTCAGAGTGGATCGTTGGAGCCGCGCGAGTTGACGCATTGAAGTGGGAGGGTCCACTGACGTATTGTACCTTACAGTCCGAGTTAACCCACCAGTCTTGCGTCGAAACCTTCAGCAAACATACACAAAGAACGATAGATTTTGCGATAGAAGCCGACGACCGAGGCATTCGCTACGAAGAGGAGGATACCAGGATAAGAAGTTGAAAAGAGGAAAGAGAAAAGATATGAAATATGGACAGGCTCTGTACGAGCGCAGTGTGGCGCAGTGGGCTCCTTGTATGTTAACGGTTCCTACCCATTTCTTCACAAACTCTTGGCTTTCTACGGGAATAAAACTCAACAATGAAAGGATATAGCTAACATTCATTTCCTACAGACAACATCGACTACAATGAGCTAAAGCACTTCATCAGAGAACATACCACAAAAGGACAAGCGCAAGCTGTCGCAATACCCGGTAAGCCGGACCACGCATTACAACAATTTGAGGGCTTCTTCAGCGACCAATTACGAAACCAGCATGAGCGTGTCGACCTCTTTGTCAGAAGCAAGGCCGACGAGTTCCGCAGGAGGCTGTTGGATTATGAGCAGAAAGCGAATACGTTGGTACAGAAGACGGGCGTCGATGGCATGACAATGAGGCGGTCCGAGCGGTTCTCCAAGCTTGAAACGAGGATAATGAGGTAAGTGCAGTATACTACCTTCCAGTCACGATAATGTATGGACAGGCCGCTAATATTCTATTCGCAGATGCGGAGAAGACATACGGAACCTTGAGCGCTTCGTTCAAGCACAATCCATCGGCTTCCGCAAGATCCTCAAGAAATACCGCAGGTGGACAGGATCGTCAACACTTCAACTTCGTGCGGAAAAGTTTCTGTACTCTCAGAAGAGCTTTTTGAAGATGGACTTTGAACCACTGCAAACTCAATATAACAACCTCATCACATTTGTTCGCGAACACTCACCCGATTTTTCCGAAGCCAGCACACCGACCACTAGAAGCAGGGGAAGCAGGACCATGTCGAGGAGCCCTAGCAGGACTCGGAACTTTGTACCAAGGAAGAGTGAGCTACAACAGCATCGCACGGGATATTGGAACGAATACGACCACCCCAGCGACGAAGAGTCGAACGAAGACCGCTACGTCGTATACGTCAACCCGGACAACGAATCCGCCTCAAGCTGGCCCGGCCAAGATGTCATCTCCCATGCGGTGGACTGGGTGAAGAGGAACCCGTATGGCTCGATACGGAAATTGATAAATCCAAATTACGAACCACCGGCACGCAAAGCGTCAACGAGCGAGGCCGTGAGACAACCGCTGCTTTTTGATAGCCAGACTACGTTAGCAAGCACCAGATTGAGGTTTAGGAGGGGGTCGAGTCCGGAGACACAGGATGGGGGGGAGGAAGACCCAGATGTCCCGGATCCAACAGACGATTTATTTCCCGCCGGCTACCTCACGCACTACGCCACCTTCCCTTCCGTCGAAGATCAACGCCAATACCACCACCAACAAGCCCGGTTCGATAGCCATCGAGATCTATTGCTCGCTCACGCGAGCTTAGGATGTTTCTTCGCAGCGTTCATACTCTTGTTCGTGTCAGGGTTACTGCTCGTCACGGGAAGACACAAGCTAAGGAGAGAAGTCGATGCCGGAGTCTTGACCGGCGGAATCGGAGCTATGGTGTTCGCTGGTGTGGGCGCTCAATGCGCAGGATGGCGCTGGGACAGACTAGGCTGGCCGGCGAGAGGAGCCTTCATACTCGGCACGCTGATTGCTTGGGGTGTTGCGGCGCTGGAACTTATCGTTGTTATGCGTGAGGGAGGGCTCTGAGGAGAGCGGAGGAGAGGCAGCTGAGGGATGAGTGAGGATGAAGAGTGGTAGTGATGAGTGGTGGGTGTGGTGGTGACTGCTGTTTTTCTGAACTTTTGAGCGTCCACTGTTTCAGTAACATAGTGGGCGGCTATTCTTGAGCATGATTCCTTGGCGGCGCGGCGTATATACCATTGTCGGGTTGAGCATACATGCATTAGCGAGTCGTTATAGTTGTCGTTGTTGGGAGTCTGGTGCATATCGTAGAGGGCGCACATAACCTTGAGTTAAGACTTCGCCTCGGTACATAGAAGTTGGTCTTGATGTGTATAATCTTGACTTCTCTTTTGCTTTGATTGACTTGTGCTCGGGATAATGATTAACTGCCAATGGTGACTTCTGGGACAGGTGGCCTAAAGAGGAAAGAGGAGAACGACGGGAATCACAAATACACAACGCCGAGTATAAATATATCCTCTCCAACCTACGCGCATTTAGAATGGCATCCATCAGAGCATCTAAAAAGACCGACAGCAGCATTACTAATAACTTTGGGGAGATGGCTGCCTGGAAGTCGTCGACGAGTCTGAAGCGATAGTCGCTGCTCCTTTTGACGACAACACCAAGTCAAGTCGAGTGTGAGATTCGGCCAGGCGGTATTATCGGCGACTCGGCACGAACGAAAGGTGTTATGCTTATATCCACTACCCTTTGCAGGATATACCGACAATTGTGCATTTGTCAAACGCATTCCTACCCTTCACTCTCCTTCCCGGCGACTGGCTGAAGAGCAGAGGTTAACGGCTCCAGTCGTATTTTTCAAGCTAAAAGTTGTCTGCACCGTTGTCGTCTTACGGTTGTCCTCCATGCGCTGAGACGGCATGCAGACGGCAAATGTGTTTACCATACGATGCTTTACCGTTGACTTGCCATTTCATATCTCAAATTAGTTCTCATCATTCGCCTGGTCGAATGGCGTGTCAGGTTCTCTAATGCCCGATTAGGGCTTTCTAATGGTTTCTAGTCGAGTTTGTGTTGAGACGTCAGAGTTTAAAATCTTCCACCCTTGTCCGGCGCACGCCAAGGGGTTTGTCACCGGCTTTACAGGAGTGTTTTCATTTCCATGTCGAAGCTGATTATTTCTTCCTTGAGCTAGGAAAAAACAGTTACCGTATGTCAGTTGTCGCGAACTCATGGAAGGAGTTGCTAATCGGTTTTGAGCAAAGAGTTTCAATCTAGGTTTCAAATTACAAATTCCCTCGGCCACATAAGTCGCCCAGAAGTAAGTTGGCCAGAGAACTCTACGACGGCTTCCACGTCGGATGACGGCATGAAGACGAAGTGCTTGACCATAACCTCGAAGAGTTGGTGGAGGATGGTCATAACATACCTATAGTGCGCGATGTGCAAGCTTTACCACGACGCTGGAATGCGTCGTTGTTGATACTGACGGTGACGGTGGCGACGGAGCTCTTTCCAATGAAGGCGCAAGCTTCAGTGGCCGCAGTACGATGACGCCTTAGTATCGAAGTAGATTTGATGCTGATTAGATAGTCCACGAGCGCAGGATAACGGTTCAGGAATAGAGGCAACGACACATAGACTATTATAAACTGCCAAATCCAGAACCTTTGGAGGAAACCGGTTGACAGACCATTGGAGCTGGCAACAGCCCAAGAAGAGCTCATTACTGACTTTTAAATTGAAGTACCTCGGTAAAAACTGGTTGGTGTATTGAGTATGTATGATAGAGCACCTCGGAGGATGAGGGAATGGAGAATGGCAATCGGTCACGAACATGGCACTCGCAGTACACAACTTTCAATGCAGATTGAGATGAGATGATATTATACAGCAAGCTAACGACAGACTCAGACCAGTTAACTAACCTGCCTGTTGTCTCCACTCCTCACCAACCCGCCTCACCATACACCTATGCTCAGTCTACCAATTTACCAGTCCTCCCTCCCCACCACTTCCCCATCCCAACACACCTTCATGCTGGTAGGAAACGGCCAAACCTTACTACTCTCCCCATTAGTCATAACATAAGCATAAAACCCCCCCTCCCTAGCAACCTTCGTCATCTCTCCCCCAGCACCCGCACCCCCCGGAGCCCGTCTCAAATTATCCAGCCGCCCCACAACCTTAAACATAGCCGTAAGCGCCACCCTACTCGCCGCGCCACCAAGACAACTATGCGGACCAATCCCATAAACGATGTAGGAATCAATCGCTCGATCGAGCCTCACCTCCTCAGGATTCGGATAGACCTTAGGATCTCGAGAGATCTGGATGAAAGACGTGAACGCGGTGCGGCCCTTTTCAAAGTGCACAGGGCGGCCGTTGTCAGTGATTGTCACATCTTTGCTTGCGCGGCGATATGCGCCAAATGTGCCGTTCAGCCTAACGCCTTCCATTAGGTAGTGAAGCAGTACATCATCCGCAGCCGCAGTATTGAGTTTCGCCAGCCTATTTATCTCCTTCAGATGATGTTTGTTCTGATCCATTAGGTAGAAATCGATAACCTGCCCAAACACCTGGGACTGATTCGCCACCATTGCCCCAGCCGTGGGCAGTATCTGCGACCAGACAGTCTCATGGACACCCAACCCCTTCTTAAGCAGTTGCCGGGTCATATGTACGCCGTAATCATTAAGTGCGTGGTCTTCTACCATCAGTGGATCGATGATGGAACTCAGAAAACTCGTCTTGGAGAGGAGGGAGACTTGCGTTTCGACCAGCTGGCCCAGTTTCTGGGTGACTGCCAACCCGGCTTTACGGAGCGCAAAGGTCTTGGAGGTGTCGAAGTCGAGGAAGATAGTGGTGAAGATTACGGCAAGGATCATGTAGAGTTCGTGCTCGGTGAAGACATTTGTTTTCTCCTCTTTCGTCTTAAGCGGAAGATTAAATATCGCGCTGGCGAAGCGGACGTGTGCGGAGTTCCCAATATCCCTCACAACATCCACCATACTAAAGCTCGTCTTCCTACCTCCAACCTTATATCCCCACTCCTTCAACAGGTTGGTAGTCGTCTCCTCATAGAATTGCCGGATCTCCCTTGCCCATCCATCACTGTAGAGGCACTTCGACATCTGGTCCCTGCGCTCGCGGAATAGCGGACCGTCTCCAGAAAGCATGAAGCGTGAACCGGGCTCGCCCATGAGGTAGCTGAGCCCTTCGCCCCAGGTGACGTTAAATGTTTCGCCGTCTGCTAGGACGGCTGTTACGCCGTCGTAGCCGGTGACGTTGATGCGTGGTGGTGTGTAGGTTGGGCGGTCCCAGACGAAGTCTCCCAGCCGTTCCAAAGACCCTAAGATCTCAGCCGAAGCTTTCGGGGTGGTGAGAGGGTAGTGCGCGTAGACTGAATTGTACTTGAAGTGGTTAGGGAAAGCCTTGAGGATGAGTTTGTAGAAGACGCAGTTCTGATTGATATTCGGATCGCTAGCCCCCTCACTGATCCCCCATGCAGTGAGGTTCGCTGGATGATAGTCCGTAGTCAGAAATCTGTCGCCGCGGACGAGCGTCACGGCGTCGGAGAGAATGGCGCGGGAGGTGGTGTATGTGGGACAAATGCCCACGCCGGGTGTCATTGGTTCCTTAGCATCCTCACACACCAACCCTGGATACAACTCAACATAATCGGGAGAGTCATACAGCACACGTAGTTGTTCAGCGACTTCGGGATCAGAAGAGATATCTTCGAAACTGCGATAAGGATCCAGGCCGAAGTGGGAACGGAATTCATTCAGTGTTGCGCAGCGCCAGGCGCGGGATTGCCGCATGCCTAGAATCTCGACTGCTCTGAGGACGGTGGGCACGTTGCGGGCTCCAGAGGCGCCGGCGAGGTCTTCGATAGAGGTGGTGAGGATGTTGACTAGGTCGTCGTCGTTGTACTTTCCGTCGGGGCCGCGTGTCATGCCGCTAAACTCTCGTTTAAGAGGCTCATCAGGAATGGACCGCTCAAGTGCTGAGAGACCTTGGAGGAGTTCTGGAAGGCTAACTTCAGACGATGGCTTATTGAAGATGGAGCGATACAGGTCCTCCGTCCATTCTTCGTCCCGCTTGGAGATATTACTGTGCCATCTATACACCAGATTGAATTCCATAGAAGTCTGATTTCCGCATCCACGAGGGGTGATAGTGATGTCAGACTTCTCGTCTCCAGCATTCATATCCACCCTCGGATCCAGCGACCAAGTACTATCCGTCCTATTCAGACCAACAATAGTCCTCAGGTAGTCGCCGAGAATGATATTGATATACAGCCCACCAGTAATCAATCGGGCAGTCTGAAAGACATCTTCATCAAACTTCTTCCACTTCTGTGACTCTCTGTCCTCTTCCGGCGAACTGCCGCTGGGTTTCCATTCCGAGGCTGGCCTCGTGAACCGTCCGCCTTCGTTGATGAGAGGAAGCTGAGAAGCAATGTAGTTGTGGAACCGGTTGAACATGATCAAGATCACACCGACGCCAGGCGGGAAACCAAGGAGGCGCTTCTCGGAGAAGACGTCGGGCTTGAGCATGCCGTCTTTGAATGTTCGGACGAGGTTTTGCTCCTTCTGGGACGATCCATAGAGAGGTGAGAGGTCAAGATAGGACGACGTGGTGGAGATGTTAAAGTCAGAGTGAGAGGTCCGAAAGCAGTCGTGGATGACGATTGAGGCGATGTAGTAAAGCATGCTTGACACGCCGTTTGGATGCTCCCTATATCCCGAGCCAGCACCACGATCCATGAGGGCGTCGAAGAGGAGGCCGCAATCTGGCATGTTTGGACGGAGGGTTTGAGGCGTGACGCTGCGTGCGTACGTTGTGCCTGCTTGACCGACTTCGGGAAACATGGGATTGTTATATTTGCCTTCTGGGTGACGATGTTGATACATATCTCCCAGTCTTGAGAGAGGGTTTGGTGGATGCTCGAGGGAGGACCAGAGGGTGTTGATGAATGTGTTGGTGAGCTTCGTCCTAGTCTTACTTTCATGTGGAAGTGATGAGACGAGCTGGATTGTCTTCTCCATCAGCAAAGCCTTGTCGTCGGTTGCCTTGCTTCCTGACAACTCCTGAGCGAGCATCATCTGCAATGTCTTTGCGTCGCCGATATCCACTGTTTAATTGATTAGCACCAATCTCAACCTAAATGAGGGGCGAGGCGGAGAGACTTACAAGCCTTCAAATCATCCCACATCCCTGGCTCGTCATCATCGTCACTACTTGTATCATCCCTCAAGTACGTCCCATCACCCGTCTGCTTAGGCAACGGCCTCAAGGCGGCAGTGAGAACCTCTTTATACTTTCCAAACATTTCGACAATACCAGCCTGCTTTTTGACATCGTTGTTTGGCTGATGAGGTGATTGCTTAGCATGAGCCTCTTTGACAATAATCGGAATCTGTGGTGCGGGCGTAGCTCTCGGTGCAGGGCCGGCTCCGAGGGACGAGTGAGCTCCTTGAGAAGTCTCGGTTCCATGAGCGTGTGAAACCTTGGCTGGCACAGCCGGGGTTTCGTCTTTGGTCTCGGTGCCAAAGGAAGAGCCAAAGGTTGACTGTTGGAGAATCGCAGGAGTAGCTGGTGATGATGGGTTGGAGGAGGAGCTGGACGATTTGTTGTCCTTGTTTTTGTCTTTCTTGAAGATCGTTGAGATTCTCCGCATGGTGCTAGGCTTCTTACCCGCATCCTCTTTCTCGTTTTCGTCGTGTCCCAACATGGTGGTAAGTGGTTAATGGTTTGCTTAAAGGGAGGAACGGAAAGAACACAGAATGAGAGAAGCAAGAGAATGAAGAAAAACGGGAGAGGTCAGTTATAAGAACTCAAGCTTATGTCTCCCAGCCAGCTGTATCATGGTGGTAGCACCGTTGCTGTAAGGAGCTGGGGTAGGTGCGATGTGCAGATTGTCCCGCCTGCCGAGAAGCACAAGTGTTACACCGATCGGGAGGATGCATCCTACTCGGACGGGTTCCTCAATACGATGGAGTCTGTTTAACTTGTGTTGTGGTGATACTCGACAACTGGTTAGCAGGAGTCCATGTAGGTGGTCTGCGATGAAAGCGCTAGCCATAACACGGCGTCTGTCCACATCTGTGCAGTTGTTTCTCAATATATGACTTTTGTCACCTGAAGTGTGCAGTTTGAGATGCTGTGAATAGGTTGCTCAGCTCCTGATTGCGACGAATGGCAGGCCTATCCGCTCCTACCAACACCGTTTCATTGGGCTGCAGGCATAAGCTGCAACGTCCGAAAGCGCAGTGTACGACATGGTTCTTCACACCTCCCAAGAATGCCAATACAAGCAGCTTAAGAGGAGTGAGTTTGGTGTGATATTAAAATTATGTGATACTCAAACAAAGGATCGTAGTCCTGAGAAGATCGTTGCTGAGATGCTTGGCGTGGTGTTGTTGAAGTGTGGAACGCGCTTAAAACCTGGTGGCTTGGCGGTGAGTTGTGGAGCGAGCCTCAGATGCCTGCCCAAGCTCAACTATTGGTTGGGAATAGGGTGGTCGCCTAAGCATAAGCTTATCGCGTTCCAGGCTCGACCGCGAAGCTCCCCTTATTTACATAACCGCGACGGTAACAGTGCCAACCGATTAGCGACGGGGCCGACGACAACTAAAGCAAAAGTACTGCACCACCTCATTCGCCCACCCAGACCGTGTTTAGCGACAACACCACAGCGTCAGCGACCTGCGAATGTATCGAGCCACAACCGGCCAACAAGGCCACACACTACAAACACACAGCACCAAGAAATACACACGATGCCGTCATTCAAGCCTAACGACATAGTCGAGCTCACAGATGGCTCCGGCCGCCACGCCACAGTCCGCTTTGCCGGCACCACAAGCTTCCAAGTCGGTGAATGGGTGGGAATAGAGCTTGAAGACCTCTCAGGGAAGAACGATGGCAGCGTCAAAGGAGAGAGTTATTTTGAGTGTGAGATGGGGAGGGGCATGTTCGTCCGACCTGCTGCTCTGACGCTTGTCAAGAGTTTCGTGCCGCCTGCTTCAGCGATGGGCAGAAGAACGAGTGTCGCGAGCAGCACGACGTCCACAGCGGGAGGAGCGGTAAAGAGGACGAGCAGGCCGAGCTCCCTGATTCAGAGCTCTGCGCCTGGAAGGAGGGCTGGAAGTGTGTCGGACGCGGTTGCGGCGAAGAGGATGAGCATGAATGCGGCTAGTCCGACTCCAAGCGCATCAAGAGAACTGGGCATGAGGCCGGCGAGTATGAGCAGGGTATGCCAATTCCTCTCCCTCACTTTTCCATACGGAAGCTAACGTAGGGATTTAGGCACCGACAAAGTCCCAATCTCCGACGAAACAGCTTGGCTCTGGTAGCAGCTCTATAAGCTCCACACCACGAACAACCACACCTAGCTTGGCACATAAACCGCGGCCTAGCTTGACTTTGACAGGGGGGAGCAGAACGTCCATGGGACCACCGCCGCCGAGGACTGGCAGGCCAAGTCTTGCGGCTGGCTCAAGATTGACATCGTCAAGCTCAGTGGCCTCGAAGACTCCCACAACTTCGGTCAACCGGTTGTCTCTGGCACAACGAGCAGGAAGCTACAATGTCGGCCAGCGCCTCGGTTCCAATACTAGCCAGGCGAGCAGTCAACAAGGGAGTGTACAAGGCAGTGAAAGAGGCGAACATGAGTATGAGTCGTCTATGATGAGTGAGGAGCCAGATGTGCTTTCGCCGCCTATACTCAGCCCACCTCATCCTGGGATGGAGCAGAGCCCCCAAAGTCCAACCACTGCGCGCAGCACCTCGTCTCAAATTACAGCTCGAGGCACTGCTGCAAGCATAACAGCAAATCGCAAACAAATGGAAGACTTGGAAACGAAGCTGCGCCTCCTCGAAAGGCATCGGGCTGAAGACCGCGAACGTCTCAAGGAACTAGACCACATACAATCCGAGCGCGACAAATTCGAAGGTATTATCAAGAAGCTACAAACGAAGTATCAGCCGCAACAACAAGAGATTGTGGATCTGAGAAAGGAGCTGATTGAGGCGAGAAGGAGGGTCGAGGAGGTGGAGCAGGGACAAGCGGATCATGATCATATGCTTGAGAATGCTACCATGGATCAATTGATCGCTGAGGAGCAGGCAGACGTTATGAGGTATGAGCTTGAGGCTCTCAGGGCCAGAGCTGAGGAGTTAGAGCTGGAAGTCGAGGTGCTCAGGGAAGAGAACAACGAACTCGGAGGCGAGATGTCGGCGGAGGAGAAGGCAGGCCAAGGCTGGATTGCGATGGAGCGCAACAACGAGCGTCTTCGTGAAGCGCTGTTACGGTTGAGAGACATCACCCAGGAGACAGAAGAGGATCTGAAGCACCAAATCAAAAACCTCGAATCTGACCTCAACGAGCTCTCAGGCATAAAAGAGCAATACGAAGAGACAAAAGCCAAACTCGCACAATCCGAATCCACAATCGAGGACCTGCGCCAACAACTCGATAATGCGCTTGGTGCGGAAGACATGATCGAAGAGCTCACCGAAAGGAACATGGCCATGTCCGAACAACTGGAAGAAATGCGCGCCACCATCTCCGATCTCGAAGCCCTGAAAGAACTTAACGACGAGCTGGAAATCAATCATGTCGAGACCGGGAAGGAGCTCCAAGAAGACCTCGATTTCAAAGACACGGTTATCAACGAGCAGGCCCGCAGAGCGGCGGAGCAGATGGATGCTATGGAGGATATGGAGTACACGCTTTCGCGCTTCAGGGAGCTGGTTACGAATCTGCAGTCTGATCTCGAGGATATGAGGGCCAGTCACGCGGTTACGGAGACGGAGGCGGAGAAGCTGAATAGTAGTTCCAGGGCCATGATGGATCTGAATATGAAGCTGCAGTTGAGTGCGGCGAAGACCCAGGTTAAGACTATTGAGCTTGAACTCCGTCGTCTCGAAGCCCAGGAGGCTTCTGATCACCTCGGCATCGTGCAGCTCTTTCTGCCTGAAGGCTATGCCTCGGAGAAGGACTCGGTGCTTGCTCTGCTACGCTTCAAGCGTGTGGGCTTCAAGGCCAACCTCCTCCACGGTTTCGTGAAGGAGCGCATCACCGCAGTCCAGCCCGGCCACGAAGACGATATCTTCGCCGCCTGCGACGTCCTGGACAAGCTCGCATGGGTTAGCGCTATGTGCGCTCGCTTCGTCTCGGCCATCTCCTCTTGCAGTACTGAGCAATTTGCTAAGTTCGAAGGAGCACTATACGAACTTGAGCCCGTTGAGCGCGCACTGAATGCTTGGATTGATGGGCTGAGAAAGGATGAGCTGATGGAGAAGGAGTGCGCTTCCGATCTCCAGCGCACCGTTGCACTTATGAGTCATCTGGCTGAGATTCACATTGCTGATGCGCCGGAGACGTTTGGGGATGGTGTGATTATGCGGACTGTTGTTATGCAAAGCCACCTGGAATCAGCCGCTTCGGCTCTTGCGTCGACAAGACAGATGGTGCAGACTGCTATTCCGGCGCCGGAAGGCGATGACAGGGAGCAAGCTGAGCATTTTGCTAAGAAGATTGATGGGATTATCACGCATACGCGTTCGGCGAAGGTTATTGCCTCTAAGGCTGTCAGAGCGTCGGAGGAACTTAAGGCGAGGTCGCTTTCTTTGCCTCAGGATACGCTTTCACAGTTTGAAGCTTGTGAGGAGGCTACGCAACAATTGGCGCTCTTTGTGAGACAGGTCGGCTTGGACGTCTATACTCTGCTTTCTGAGGAAGGACGAGCAGATCCTTTCACCTACCGTGAAATCGAGTCCGTCATTCACCGCACAACCTCCTCTGTGCTTTCCGCCGAAGAGAGTGATATATTCAGCACTTTCGCAAATCATCTGCGCACCCTAACTACCGATATCCAGGAACTAGCCACGCTAGTCACCGATCCCGAAGTCACTTCCTCATATACCAAATCCCCACCACCCTGGATCCTCCGCTCCGCCGAACTAACATCCTCCCGCACTGTGCCTGTCGACGCAGAAGAGGAAATGCGTCGCCTCCGCGAAGATTGCCACGAACGCGCACGCACCATTGCCCGGCGTGACCAGGCACTGGAGGAGGCAGACGTCAAGATCGAACTCCTTGAATCACGCACCAAAGATACGCAGAGGAAGGCGGACAGGATTAAGCACCTCGAGGAAAAGATCGATGCTGCCAAGGTCCGCGAGAGGGAGCTCTCTGACGCACTCGAGGCGCAGAACCGCGAATTCGAAGCCCTTGAAAAGGAGAAAGAGAAATGGCGCCGTGTGGCCGGGGAGGCTAGACCGGCTGTTGATCTGGATCCTGCGAGTGCGTTAGGTAAGGAGAGGGCGGTGGCCACCGCGCGCGAAATGTCCTCCCTCAAAGAACAGATCTCGGCGCTCGAGGCTGCTGTCCGGTACCTCCGTGAAGACGCCCGGCGCACTAAGTTGTCTACTATGGAGGTGGGCAATGTGGAGTGGTTGCATGAACCGCTGCTCCCAGCTAAGTCACAGGAAAGGCAGGAGAAGGAGTTACTTGTGGCAGAGGGGAAAGACGTACTGGGCGAGCTAATGGCGCTGGCCAGTGAGGCAAAACTGTTTGAGTTGGGGACGCTGCCGAGGAATAGGCTGGCTTGGAGGCCAGTGAGGAGTACCCCTGGTTACCATGTCAAGAGACAAAATGAGGAGTGGGAAACGTGGAGAGGTTGGGAAGGGGAGGTGGTCAATAAAGCGAAGAGGCTTATTGAGCCTACAAAAAGTAAGAGAGGGCTGACGATTAAGGTCCAGAAGGATATTACTGAGGGAGGACAAGAAGCGGAGCCGAGGATTGTTGGCGATGAGGACTTTGAGGGGTTTAAGGGGAAATGGGGATTCATGTAGGTGTAGTATAGACGAAGTGGGACCTGTATAAATAAACAGTGTAAGTAAATACTTTTCTACTGTTGGCTATGAATCTTCTGCTCAAGTCTGCTCAAGTATGGTAGGTTTGTGTGCTCTAATGTCAAATCGTCAGAGTGCTCTTGATGCCATCGTGGTGTTTGGCAGTTGAAGGGTGTATCGTTGACGACGACACCATCTAGTACGCATCATATATCGTGATGAAGGCCTTAGGTTCTAATATTCTGCCAGCCGGCATCAGAGTTTTCTCCGTCGCGTTTCCCATCTCTTCGGCTTCAACCTTGATCTCTTTCCTATTTATGTACAACCGTGAATACTTCAGTCTGATAGCCACTAGTAGCTTGATACCATCTTGACAGATATCACCTCGGTGACTAGGATTCTCGCACAGCCACAACGCACTGAGCACATACGAGTTCAAAGATCGAAGGAGCAAGCACACGAGTACCCGCGCACCCCTATTTAGCCCCAAGTCTAGCACCACAAGTCTAACCTTATCCCATTACCATTACCCTTCACCAAGCACTACCTTTACATCTTACTCCAAACCCAGGTACCAACCACTCAAGCATGCAACAATGGCAACTATCATCTTCCCATCCCATGACACCGAGTACTCTCTCCTCTTCTGCCCTCGTGGCCACTGGACCGGGCACTTTAATACCCGTGCCCACCCATTCTCCCACCCATTCTTCGCTCCACTCTTCCCCCCCCCGATCATGAGCACGGTAGAGCTCCATGAGGGGTTCCTGGAGGAGATGGAATATGATCACTGGATTGGAGTCAATTATATGAAGGGTGGTAGCCCTCGCTCCCCTGGCCCTCGCTCCGCTCCGGAAGACGAGGACTTTAGAAGACCTCGGCTTTCGTGGAAGCGTGAGAGCCATGCCTCCAACTCGAGCTACCGTTCGAACGATGAGACGGCGAAGAACAAAGGATTGGAGGCACCAGCCATGGAGTTATCTGCTTCAGAAGATTCCATGAAATCGACGGAGGTGAATGAGTGCCACTCCGTCGACGCATTCGACTATCTCCAGCGCTGTGATGATGTTGGAGACTTCGGCTCCCCTGAGACGCAGTACAGCGCCCTCGCTGAAGGGGATGGCGGCGATGAGGACGAAAATAAGGGGCCGAGGGGGAATGAGGAGCACAGACAAAGCCCTCTTGATCCCTTTGGGTTTCGGGGGGAGTTCGTCCGCTCTGCTGCTCCTTCGCCAGAGCCTCTGGGCGCACGTCTTGGATATTCGGTTCCGAGATTTATTATCCCGCCGGCTGGGGGCTTTGATGATTCTGACACGGAGTCACTGCCTGTAGCTGTGTCGGAGCAATACGCGCAATTTAAGGAGTATGGGCAGGATATTACCGATGCCTTTACCGACCGCGGAATGTACGGGCAGCTGTGGATATCCCAGCGCGCTTCAGATTTCCAAACAATGCATACGCGTGCAGACGCGGATGGAGATCTGGAGTCCGTCCAGCCGATGGTGTACGATGAGGAGGACTATCATTCCACCAGTGTCTCCTATTTCCAGCCAACTTACCTAACCGCCATGCGAGAAGAGAGCACACCAGAACCAGCACCATCACCAGTTCCAGAGCCACCACTCGTCCCCGCCCCAGAATCAGCAGGACCTCTTGTCCCGCCACCAGATTTCTATGCAGCACCGGCACCACCTCCAGGATTCAGCCCGGCACCGGCCGGTTTGTCGCCTTCTCAGTTCGCAGAAGCCGCAGTCACGGTAACTCTCATACAGGATCTGCAGAGCATAGAGGAGACGCTTGCGCAGCTCGGCAGTCGAGAGAGCATCACGCAACAGATTGCTGGGGTCATAGAGGAGCAACACAGACAGGAGGAGGCACATAACTACCCCTGGTTCACATTTCCATCTAAAAAGGTGCATTTAGTTCGGAACTGGGAGTACATTGTGCCGTACTGGGGGAGTAAGAGGGATGAGTGGGGGAGGGTGGTTAGAAGGGCGACGGTTGGGGTCAAAAGTAAGTTGAGCCAGGTGGTGGGGATTGATGAGGTTGATGAGTGGGTGGAAGGGGAGGAGAGGGGGAAGGAGAAGAGAAGGATGGTGAGGGAGGGGAAGGAGAAAGCGAGGAATGAGGAGGTGGGGAAGACCCATGTTACGAGGAAGAAGCCGTGGGAGAGGGCGGATGATATTCAGCGGCTGGGGTTGAGGAGACGGAGGCAGTATCCGTGGTGTACTGGGTAGTGAGGAAGGTGAGTTTATAGTGACAAGGTAGGTGATTGACGTGCTTCACGGATGTAGTATATTATGGCTCTAGGGAAATAAAATTAAAAACAATGCGCATGCCTTTAGCTCTTTGGCACAATACTGGGTGCACCTAGCCCTTCATTCAAAAGTGCATCAATATCATCAAAACTGCTCTCACCCATCCCATCCTCCCTCACGCCGAACTCTTCTTCACCCAACGAGTCCACTATGCCTTCGAGGTCATACTTGAGGTTACACTCCCAACACCTCCACCCTTCACCCTGACTAATGGTGCTCGTCTCACTCCCAACTGCATCTGTGTCGCCTCCGGCCCAACCGCCCCATTCAAACATTGAGCTCGGCTTTGGTTCTCGGCCTTGCTCTTGGTCCACATATCGTGATTGCGACTTCACTGGTGCCGAGCGGCCATGTACAGAGTCGTCCAATTCCTGCCTATCATGAGATTTATCGTTGTCCTTGAAGTCTTGATCGGCCTGATCTTCGTTGTCGCTTTCTCGTGCGCATGCTGCGTGCCATGCTCGACCGCAGTCTCCGCACCATCTCCCTTCTCGCCCTGACTCAATTCTCATCCTCTCTCTGGCTCTAGCTTTGCCCCTCCCCTTGCCTCCGGCATCACGTTCCACCTCCCTATCATCCTCGTCGCTAGAATGCTCTTGTATACCCTCACCACAAGCATAACACTTATCCAACTCCACCGCCCCATGTTCCACAATTTTACCCGTCTCCTCGAGGACATCCAGCTCATTCTCAATTAATTTGCTCCAATTGCCAAGGTCGCCGAGAGACTTGAGCTTATCGCTGCTCTCCTTGAAAAGACGCATGGCCGCATCTCCGTCTCGACGAAGGAGCTCGGTGGATTTGAGGAGGTGGTATTCTTGCTCGCGGAGCGAAGCGTTGTTCTGGTGGAGAAGGGCCGCGCGGGTTGTTAGAGGTGCTGTGTAATGTTGTCCTGTGCTGGTGAGGCGTCAGCGTTTTCCGTTTAGAAATTACATGTTTCTCAACTCCCGACTCATCTCCAGAATTTGCGAGGAAAGGAGGGAAATTTTTGCTCCGTGGAAATCCAAAACGAAGATGAGGAAAATTAGAATTTCAAGATCTTGCTCAGCACATCCGAAACAAAACAGTAAAATAAAATGAAATCATTGCAACCTCCATCCAAATCAAATGCCAGCTTGAGAATGTGCAAATCAAATCCTAAAATTCGGCAAGGCTATTTTCTCTTTTACGACAATATTTGCAGTGGTTTTTATTACGGGTATCATCCACGACTACGTGAATAACTTCTAAGCTTTTAATAATTAAGACGGGATAAGAAGGCAAGTATGTTAATTTTAAGCGTCTAGTTTTATGGAAAGGGTGGAAATACCTCTGAATAACAGCGCTAATAGCCGCCAGCGCCGCTTCCTGCGTTTCAGCCACCGTCTCTCCCTCAGTCGTCGCATACGTACTCGTTGGACTCGTCGACACCGACCTATCATTTCCTCCCTCGCTCTCTACCGAAGTATCATCTTGCTGGCGAGGTGTGGTGGTTGAAGTGGTGGGGAGGGAATGCGCTATTGAGCTCAAGCTCGGAGGCGCCGATGGCCTTTGGGGTTGTGGTTTTGATGAGGAGGAAGATGGAGGTGGTGGAGTGGGATGATTGGAGGTTGAGTCGGGAGGAGGTGGATGGGCGGGTTCTTTTTTTTTGCGGTTGTTTCGAACTACGGAAGTTACCACAACCTCCTCCTGTCTCTCACCTTCGGCAGCACTCATCCCCTCTGCCGTGGTATTGCTCGATGCGCTCTCATCATCTAAGCGTCCCTCCTGCGCGGGCTCTTTTGAGGCCGATGACGAGGGCTGTTCTACCGATGGTGCCTGAACGGGATCATCCTTGCCTCTCACAAGCACAACTCCCTCCGGGTTCCCCTCAACTTTCTGTCCAAGAATGAGGATCCGAAGGCCAGTTGTCACACTCGCTATACTGTCAAGTAGAGTACTGCTGCGTTGGCGAGTCCGAGACGAGCCAGTTTGAGATAAGCCAGGATTCGCTATGAGATTAACCGATAGATTTGAACCTTGTACGCCCAGCGCAGACGAAGTCGTGCCGGTTTTTGATATTGGAGCTGGCCCGCGAGAGCTGGCTTCTGTTGGTGAATCGTTTGTGGCAGCGCCACGCGGTTGTGGAGTCGTCTCTTCGTCCGTTTTCTTCGCTTTGAGACCCATGACGGCGGCCTGACCGGTCTCCATGGCTAGAGAGTACTTGTTTTAAACGATCGGTTAAATCCGCCTTGCAAGCCGGCGGTCTCAAAAAGCGTTGCCATTCTGAGAGGTTGCGACCTTGGTGGTTGGGATATGCGGGGTATCCTAAGCGGCTGGCTGCATGAGCTTGGTGCATCAGCTGAGAAGTACTTGGCTACATCCAGTCCGTGGTGTGCAACCAAGTTAGAGCGATCTGGAACCAGATCAAAAACGTAAAGTTGGAGTTACGCTAATAAAAGTCAATCGGAAAATACCGAGTAGGTCAAATTGGGCATCAAACACGCCTGGGATGATCACTTTGTGAGGTATTAAATTAGGGTATCTTGATTGATTTGATTTTGGTATCACAATTTAAATGTAGTCCATGAAATCGGATGGTGACTGGTTCATTGCGAGCGCACACCTTTCAGCAGACGCTGACCAAATGGTCACTATCCATTCCCCGAAAAACATCCCACTAATGACAAGACGTTTACTTCTTGTGCATGGCACGCTGGTAGAAAGCGAGCTCCTCACCCTCAAGGATGTAACCGTCAACACGGCCGGACTGTCCTGGGCGGGAAGCGACGACGGCGAAGAGACGACCAGCCTCGAACTGCTTCTCGAGGGCGGACTCGACCTTGCCGTGGGCGGTGAAGCGCTCAGCGTGCTTCTTCTCGACGGACTTGGACTTCTTCTCCTGCTCGACGACCTCACCGGCCTTGGTTTGGCGGCGGCGACCGAGGTTGGCACCGTAGTGAGCCTCGTACCACTGGCGGAATGGAACGGCATCGACCTGGACGACAGAGGACTTGGTCAAGGTGTTGGTGCGGACCAACTCGTTGTTGGATGGATGGAAAGCGACGCCAATGACGCGGACCTTGCGGGCAATACCCTCAGATCCCCAGGAGAAGTTGCCGGAGTCGAGACGGAGAGCACGGAACTTGCGGTTACCACCACGGGTGCGGACAAGGTGAATACGCTTGGCACCGATACGGGTGTTGGCTGGCTGACGGCCGGCCTCGAAAGCGCGCTTCTTCCCTGGAAAGTTATTAGAACTTGCTCAGGTTGGAACGTATTGCCGCAAGACATCCTTTCAGAGTTTGCAGACAGATACGGGCTTTCGGTATATTCATGGATATGGAGTATGGGACGCACTGTAGTGGGAACGCTTGGCACCGGAGGCGCTGCGCTTGTGGCGGGAGTCACGAGAAATACCCATATTTGCGAGTCTGCGAGAGAAAAGATGTTAGCGATGGATTCTGGTATAGTGGTGGAAGGGGGGCTGCTGAGGTCGCGATCGCGCGATGGTTCCAAAGCTGGCCGTCCGGGTGTTATATGATAAGAGATAGAGCGTTGAATTGAATGTCCGTATGAATCTTCGTGGTATTGATGAAATCTTTCGGTGCAATTCAATTCTTCGACTCTGAAGGCGACATACCAGGTGGTTGCTGAGGCGCAAAAGTGTGATAGATGGGCGTTTGGCGGAAGTTGTCGTGAAGGGAAAATGTAGGACTTCTGGAAGTTCTGAATATTCGTCTGTGTGTGCATTACCTAAGCAGCCCTAGCGAGGAATTAGAGTTTAGCGCGAGGCTGGCTGACGTGTGGTAGTAGCCTTGTGGACACGGCAGCGACTGACATTTTTTGCCTGAGATTGAAGGACAAATCCTTCCGCTCTCTCAACGAAGACTAAGTCGACGCGCATCGTGGCTTCGACACATACCACCATCGCGACGCAGAAATCTTCTCCTACATTCACAGAAACGAGCTCACGCACCAGGACTCCATCAATTCAAAATCCACACAGGATACCGTGCAAGACGATGAGTTATACACGTGACACGATAGGATGCGACAAACAACAGGACAAAGGACTTTTGGCGCTACCAACTTGATCGCGAAAACCTTTATCCGTGTACAGTATACCGCAGGATCGACATACATCAACACCGGAGTGATACCTTGAGTATCTAGAATGTAGAGTATGACGAGAGACGCTACTGGAGACTAGAACGAGCTTCTCCGAGAGAAAAAGCTGTTGCTAACACAAAATTATAGCTTCTTCAATATCGGTACTTCCAATATGTCCGGCATATCCTTATTCCGTCCGAATGCATTGTCCTCAGATCATGAGAACGGAAGCAACACCAAGTACAAGGCGAAAAAACATAAAAATAAGATAATATGAGTCTCATATACACCAGAGCACAAGCTTTCTCATTCCATCGAGCCTGAGAGACTATTCCAGCATGGGTTGCAGTGCTTTTACCATAAGATGGAGGTTTGGCAAAGGGTTCCCTCTTGAGGCATAACAACACCGCTAGCGCCCGCATCGGCATAACCCCTTCGCCGCGTCACGAGACCACGGGGAATATTTGAAGCATCCAGCAGATTGAAACACACACCGCCTTCAGCAATGGACGTCAGGCCACCCGCTGGGGCCCAGAGGTCACCCAGACGGCGCCGACGCTAACGCTGTGCAGACTAGCGTCCCAAATACCCAAGCTCCCAAGCCGTTGGTGATCCCATCCAGGTGAGATCGGGAAATTTATCTCGAGACACAACACCTTCTTTTTCACGAACATATGCGCATAATGTTTTCTTGAGATACCCTTCATTTTCACTTCTGTACAGCGACATTGGATCTTGTTACTCCACACTTTTATTATTCCGAGGACTCTGTGTATTCTGCGACAAAGGTATGTGGAAAAATGGAGGGACCTACAAAGGTTACAGTGGTTGACCGCGGGTGTAGCACCTGTCACTTCTCAGGGGCGCATTCTGCGATTGACAGCGACAACACCAGGTGCAAGCTTGCGACGGTCGATTGGATGGAATCGCTCCGTCAAAACCAAGGTTACTTTTGGAGCGGGCGCAAAACCGAAGGGTACAAGAATCTAACCAATGGTGCAGATCTACTTGTCGGACCATAAGAGATAAATTCTAGAAGCGAAAGCGCAAAACGCCAAGCTGAAGCTTGTGCTTGTTGTGTGTGCAGTCAACCACTCCAAAACAATAGTGAGTTCAATACATATCGTTGCGCACTTGCAGTTATCTAACAGTGCCTTGCAGATTCACCTTGCGCATGCCAGTGTGTGCTGAATAAGTTCGCTGCTACGATCGAGTCGCAGTCGTACTTCTACAAAAACCCATCAATTGGGAAACTACACACCGATAAGCAGAAGCACGAAACATTAGCAAAGTCCATTGCGACCTCCAAATGCGCAATGGCATCTAAACGCTGGACCCCACTTCCAGCGTCCATTGTGGTTACTGCTGTCGGGACCTACAAATTTACAAGCGACGCCAATGGAGCAAAGCTCCCGATACAGATCGGAGATTTGCTATACGCGTACGAAGTAAGCCCAAACGGAAAGTGGCTTCATGGTCATTTACTCGAGTCAGCCTCCTCTAAGACACTCCTTGACAACTCTAGAGGGGATTTTTACACAGGGGTATTCCCCATTGAGTGCGTCTCTACTAGGGAAGTTCTGGACAAGGACGTTTTACAACACTGGTTCAGCTTCCGCGATGGCAGATGGTATAAAAATGATGCATCCACACAGGCACAATACGAGGCTGAGCATGACCTCACCGACGTCGAGAGGAAGGCCCGCGATGAGCAGCTCCTGAACATGCTGCGCAGCGGCCAAATTCCACCATTGGAGTGTGGCGCAAACGTGGCCTCCAAGCAACCACTGCCACTTCCACTCTTGAATCCTGTGGAGAACATTGGTCTCGGCACCGAGCCAATCATTAGCGAGATCGGTGCTACCTTGAAGGAGTGGCACATCGAGAATCATGCTGCGTTTCTCTCTGCGCAGTATCCAAAGGCGAGCAAGACTTTTGAGGTTGGTTCCAATCTCAACAGCCACCAGGAGCAGCTGAGATATGCAACCTTCACTGATCCAGAGTCCGCCGAGTATCGCATCGAGATGGTGTGGATGATGGTGGACGGTAACAAAATCTTGGGCTCCCAAGTTATTATCAGGAGCTTAGTTGATGGACGCCTCCTGAACTGCGCCGATTCTCCAGTCGAGATCAGCAAGCAGCAGGCTACTATGAGTTGCCTCCCTGAGCCACCAAAGACCCTATTCGACGTGGGCCAGCTCTACCACATGTTGGCTGACATCAGTGGCACCGACGAGACCTCTCGCGACATTACCTCGTTCACTTTGCAACTCGTCAAGAAGGGCAAGAATGGCCAGATCGAACCACTGTCCGAAACCTTCTCAATTGAGAGGTCGTGTGATGGAACTATGAGCCCACATTCCTCCACCTTGTTTGCGGATTTGGCCGCTGCTGACATCTTGGACAAGACCGTCGCGGAGTCGAAGCCAGTTCTGATCATAAAGGGACTTGCTCAGTTCACGCCAGTTGTTTCTAAGCACCTCAAAAATGCACGTTCCTCGGTGTCCATGCGTGAAGAAGCTGCACCAATCGTCGACTCAAGGCCTTCGAGCCAGTCTGGACCTTCCGGGTTCAAGAAAAACTTGAAGAGGATGAGCGCGATGGTTGGGGTCTCCAAGTATCCAACATCAAAATTCCCACAAATGGAGACACTGTCCGAGGATACGACTTTGCCTCCACCAAGGACTTCTTCAGAGACTGACCAATCCAGTCTGTCGCCTGGCTTGATTCCACAAACCGGCAAGAAGACAGTTGCTATCGCCGTTATTGATGTGAAGGACATCTTCGAGCAAGCCGGCAAGATTGACAAGAAGGTACAGCTCTTGTACCCATCCGCCCATCAGGATCCGAGCTTCCTTAGAGGCGAGGAGGATGGCTGGGACAAGGTTTTGAGAGATCTTGTTCCAAGTCAGTCTGGTTACTGGGTGGAAAACGCCAGGGCCAACCCACTCAATGTCACCTTCCAGCCATTCACTGCGCCAGATGGTGCTACTTTGATCGCCACAAAGCCAACCTTACTCTCGGATGTTGTCCTCACACCAAAGATTGCCTTCTCCGGTGTCCCAACTCAGCAAAGAAACGATTTTTACGTCCACGTTGATACTGCACGCTTTCCTCTTGACGGTCCTGTCTCCCGCTTTGGTGGCGGCTCTTCATCGCTGTCGAAGAAACTCAAGCTAGCGAATATCCATGTCACTCTTGAGGTTAGAAACGAGGTCGGCCATGCCATGTCCAATGTCATCTACGGTTCCTCGAACAGCGGCCCAATCACCACATGGGACTCGGCTACCATCTCCAAGAATGGAAAATGGTGCGAGACGCTTCGTCTCGACCTCACACCACATGATGCCGGTCGCGCGCATTTGGCCATGTCCGTTGCCGAGGCAGGACACCAGCCATTCGCTGTGTCACATATGCCACTCTGGCAGGATGATGCTTTTGTGGGCGACGGAAGGCATTCTCTCGTCATGTATAAGCCTGATGATGCTACGACCCAGTTCTCTGCTGGCGCTGTTGGAGATGTTGGATACCTCAACAGTTCGTGGGATGCTGCTCGCAAGCAAAACGGCGATCAGTACTGTTCGCTGGAGATCAAGACTTCTCTTGCCAGCACGGTCTTGTCGCAAGATAAAATTTTGCTGGGTATTTTAAAGTGGAATACGCTGAGCTCGGAGACCGTTATTGACCTTCTGAAGCAATTCAGCTTTGTCTCTGACATAGAGATTGTCAAGCATCGTGCCAGAGTGTTTGACACCTTGTTCTCCATCCTCGCAGAGCACAGACAAAATGAGGTGGTCCAAGATCTCGTTTTCAAAGCCCTTATCTCCGCTCTGGGCATCGTCCACGACCTCCGCTTCAACCTAGGACCATTGGTCGACAAGTATACCGAACAGAACTTCCAGTTCCCATACGTGACGCAATGCTTGGTGAGAAGCTTTCTCGCCCTCCTGAAGAAATCGGACGAGGGTGAGGCGGCGAAAAACCTCAGAGCTACCTTCAAGGTGACCAACCACATGCTGAAGTTCATTGCTCGCAGCCACCAGCAGCAAGTTGTCAAGCACAAGGAGCTTGATATGACAAATGGTTCGCCAGACTTCACCACCTCACTGAAGGACATCTTCGTTTGGCTCAACAGGCTTATGGGAAGCGGCAATGCAGCTGCGATCGGCACTCAGACGATTGCTGTACAGAACTTCCATACCTGGCTGCCGGAACTCACATCGTCGCTTTCTAAGGATCAGATCCTCATGATCGCGATTGATTTCATAGATACGTGCGAGGGCGCTAAGGGGAAGCTTCTTCTGCATAAGCTTATCCTCATCAACAACATCTCCCAGCTGGAGATCTTTGGCAATGAGGAAGATCAAGCGGCCTTGGTGGCTAACACCGTCCGATGGCTTGCACCACATTGGGGCAAGACGACGGAGGTTACTCAACAATACCGTGAGCAAGTGCGTTTGTGTTCTAGTATTGTCGCAACACAGATGCCGGCAATCCTTTCGTTTATGAACGACGGGCACATCTCGAACATTGTCGATTCTTACCTGGTGATTCAGTCGATTCCACGCGAGCAGAAGGAAAACTACTCCACGCTTTTCCCATCGTCCTACCCGATCACCAGCAAGCCGCTCTCTGAAATCTCTGACTTCGATGAGGCTTTGATTGAGCTGGCTGCTGTGATGGCTTTCATGTCCCGCATGGGAGAGATAGTGCCAAGTCGCTCAGCCTCCGAAGAAGAGTTGATCGAGGTTACCCACAACATACTCCTGATGCAACTGAGCATCCTCAACAATGATGCTTTTCCAAAGTCGTGGTTGAGTTTGCACGTTGCGCATCACAGATGGGCAACGACAATTCTTCAAGAACTGTCCGAAATTATGGTTAAAAACTTCGTGCCGCCATCTGATGCGGAGGGCGTATTCGCGTTCCCAGGCAAACTGTGGAAGCTCTTCTTTAAGACTCTCCTGGCCATCATCACAAGCGACGCCCTCGCCATTGAGACCTTTGGGCCGCAGAAGATGAGGGCCGCGTGGGTGATCGCCGATGATGTTAGAAAGGATGGCGCGCAACTGATGCGGAAGATCTGGGATTCCCTTGGATGGCCACTTTTCCAGCAGGATAAGTCAAAGTATGGCATGGATATCATGAGCGGAGCTCAGCTCCAGTTCGGACCGGAGTTTGCGCCAGATTTTGTCCGTGCTGTGGTTGGTTGTTGCCTTCATGTCCATGAGAACGTGGCAGCCGTTGGCCTGCATATCCTCAAGGCTCTGATTGCCGCCGAGTTTGACGAGAATGCGATGCTCAACATCATGGAGACCGCGCTCTTCGAAGGCCTTGAGTATCTTTTTAAGGAGAAGGGCCTGCGCACCCAGCCGGACCAAGAGCTCTTTCTCATTGACCTCGGTATTCACTTCGGCAACAATGAGGACGAGTCTTCGGCTAGGTTGAGAACAACGGTCGACATGATGTGCAAGCACTCCATTGAGTTCTTGCATCTTCTTCAGGCGCTGAGTGATGCAGAGCAGACTGATAAGGCTTCATATGCCGAGAATTCCGAACGTTTGCTGGAGCTCCTGTTGAGCATGGGCAAGATCGAGGCGTACCGGAAGCGCTTGCATGAGCTCGAGTCCTATTTTGTCGAGCACGGCAACCATATTGCAGCCGCGAAGATGATGGAACGTCTCTCTGCTTTGCTTGAATGGAACATGAGCAAGCAGCTCTCTGAATCGCCTGAATTTCCAGTTCAATCAATGTTCGAGCGTAAGGAGATGATCACTCTCCGCAAGATCCAACATTCTGAGGATGGCGGCCATTTTGTTGGAGCCTTGCTCGGTTACCAGGAGCTGTTGCCACTGTATGCCAACTACACATGGAACTGGCTGAAATCGGGCAAGGCCCAGAAGGCTCATGGCACGATCATGGAGAATATCCATAAAGGTGTGGTCAAGCCAACCAGGCACTGGCGCGTATCCTTCAGCGCTTCCAAGTCTCGTGATGCACAGGAGTTCATCTATACGGGGACGCCGGACGAGGCCACGTGGCAATTGGTGGATCGCTTGCAAGAGGAGCATCCACTCGCCACTGTCACGGATACGTTGGCAAAGGAGGATGATGGTGAACTTCACATCAAGGTACAGAGAGTCGAAGTGCAACGGGACTTGGCGCACGAGGTACTTGTTCAAGTCGGAGTCCCACGCATAGTCAGGGACTGGGAGCTCACCAAAAACCCACAGAGATTCGTCGTCGTCTTGAAGGAACATGTTATCGACGAGGACGAGGATCTGTTCCCGGTTGAGGAGCAGTACATTGAGTTGCTTGTTCTGTTGACCGCTGCGCCATTCCCAACCGTGTCAGGGCGTTCTCCGATTGTCGACGTACAGAGATACCTGCGCGGCCCGCTCGAGGTGGCAGTTGATAAGGTTCACAGGGCAATCTCTGAGCTCCTCTCACTCGAGAAAATGTCCCTGGAGGATCGTGCTCATCTCCAAAAGCCGCTCGATATGATTTACTCCACCGTTCTTCCAACGCGCCACTCAGTGGTCCACTACAAGGTTCTGCTCACCACCGTGGTCGGCGGCGGACCAGGTGGCAATCTCTTGCTTGGTGGTCAGACTCCTGTCGGTCGTTCGCTGACTACGGCTTTTATCGAGATGGCACAGCATATCGATCGCATTCTGCGGAGTGCGATGAGTGGAGGGAATGATCAGATGCGCCACAGAGCTGGGAAATGTCAAACGAACTTTGAGGAGTTGTTTGGATACGAGCTTAAGCTTATGAGACCACAACCTGCTCAGATTGAGGAAACCGATTTGCCGTTTACAAGAAGTAACAGTGAATTGAGTTTGCCGGAGCGTGGTCGTGTGTTTACCGCTGCTACTGAGTTTACTGAGATGTCCGAGGGTTCTTCTGGGATTTCTGAGTCGACTCAGAGACACTTTGACCAGCACGCGCTGCCTAGGTTCCAGGATGCAAGGATTACTGACGATGTCGATAACGATATTGACAACGATATTGACGCCACCCCTCGCGCCAGCGCCCAGCAACCGCTTGGCACTACTCCTATGGTACGCCCACCCCTGATTAACAATTTTGGCTTTAAGTTGTTTATGGGCCTGCGCCATGAATCCCAAAGTACCAGGGACTTCCGAAGTCAGGAGTCTGACGATGAGTCCGAGGCTGATGATGCTACGGTCGTTCACCATGACCTCTCCCAGGAATTCTATGCGGAGCTTTCCAAGCATACCACCTCCTATGGCAGTCTCACTAGCTTTGAGCGCGAGATGGATCATTTCGTTATTGACAATCGAACTCCGGATTATGGCGAGCAAGCCGCTCGTTCTCCTCCAGCCTCTCCCGGTCTTCAAGTTGAAGAGGAGGTTCTTTATCCTAGGTCTAACACGTTTTACGTCTTGTCTCGGGAGCGTTATCGCGATCTCGATTATGACCGTGCATCGATTACCTCCAGCGAGGTATCGGCGACGATGCTGTTTTACGCTGCCAACTCCCCCGAGCCGCAGTTGCTTTTTGATGTTCGCCGCAGCCGTAGGCTGCCATCTATATCATCTGCTAACAACTTTGTCAGATCGGAGTCTGTTGATTCCATTTTCTCAACCGGATCTTTCGGTGAAGTGAACATCAACTACCCAGCGCCACAGCAGCTCACCGAGGAGAACCTGGAGACCTTGCCAAGCGTGGTGTTGCCGACTTTTCCGCCAGAGCCATTCTTGACGAGATCGGAGTTTGATGCGCAGGAGGAGGACGAGTATGCCGCTCAACTTTTTCACCGAAGCTCCACTCAGGCATCTTTGCACTCGGTTGTGTCTTGGGATTTTGAGAACCTGCATAAAGCCCCACCAGCACCGATCTTGCCTCAACAGCAGTGGCCAACATATCAATCGCAGCAGTTTCCGGAAGTTGTTATGCCACCACCTGGCTTTGAATGCTTGGGTTCACGCACTCCTGAAGGACAGCCAATTGGCTTGGCCCACTTTCAATACTCCACAGCCCCGTTGATGTCTCCACCTACTGCCATCAGACAGCCACTCGTCCGTCACCCGCAGACTGCACCACGGCTGAGCACTCCAGCAGGCCGCATCATCAGAAACCTGTCTGAGGAATCGCTAGATCCCGAGAATATCTCCGAGGATGCACGTTGGCCAGCACCAAATCAACTTGATCCGTTTGTCTCCGGTGCTCGAGCAGTGGTGTATAATACGCCAGCTCAGCCAATTCATACTCCGAGATTGGGATTTGGCGGTGATGAATATTTTGCTGATGTCGACGATTCGGAATACGTTCGCCCTGGGAAACAAATTGATCCTTTCTTGGCTCGGGACCATAGTCAGACTTTAATTGGATTTGAGACTGAGGGAGATAATTTGGATGTTGGCACTGAAGTCGAGGTCGAGCAACAAAAGCGCATGCAGCAAGGTGCTTTTGAGCAGGAAGATCTCCAACGCCAAGACGGCCATAATAGGAGGGATGCCGTGTTGAAGCTGGTCAGGGCTACTAAGCGTCGTGTGATGTCTGAGCAGATGGCTACTGAGCGCCATGAGATGGAGCAGATGTTTGAGTTCGACGGTGATGAGGTTGGGATGGAGTTGTACCACCCACGGCCAACTAGACCAGTAAGCAGCGGAGGTGGGGTTCTGGGGTTGAGATCGCCTGTTGCTATGAAACAGAGGGTCACCAGTTATCAATCTTACGTCGAGGATGCAGACTATGAGGAGGGTGAGATGACTGGCGAGGGTAATGGATACGAGGGCCCTGTGTTATTTGGGGTGGCGGATAAGGAGGAGAGTGAGAGTGAGAATGAGGTTGAGTGGCGACGAGTTTATCATACACATTAATCTTTCTTTTGTTTTATGAGGAGTTTGCTTGCTTTGCGGGGTTTGTACGGGGAGTTGAGAACTGAGGTCAGGATGAGGATGCATGGATAGGATATGGGAAGCCTTTTGCTTTTTGTAAATGCCTGATATACCCTGTATATTTGCTGTGCTTTCATGCGAGGAGATTTGTATGGGGGAGATTTGTACTGGGGAATTTGTATGCAAGTTTGATTTGTTTGTTGGGGAGTTATAGGTAGTGGGAAAAGAAAAAATAGGTGATACGTAGCATGGCCGGTAATGAAATGCTCTATTGCCAAAAAATGCCTTTGAATGAAATGCTTAACGTAATCCACAAGCCTACGGTCGACTCCCCCACCACGCGACGCGTCTCTACATCTTCACTATTATGATGGCTACTCCACAACCCAGTAACTCGTCCTATATAAATGGACGAGTCGATCTAGCTCTTCAAGCTTTTAGAAATAATCAATTTAAAACCCTTCAAGCAGCTGCACGTTCTTTTGATGTCCAGATTACCACCCTAAGACGACGCGCAGGAGGTGTCCAGCAACGAAGCAACTCGCGCGCCCTCGACTGCAAGCTCTCTGTTACCGAAGAAGAATCCTTACAGCAATGGATCCTGTCTATGGATCAACGTGGTATGCCACCTCGAATTGCCTCTGTACGAGAAATGGCCGACCTTCTTCTCTCTAAACGCTCCGACACCACTACCCCA
>RCNJ01000176.1_pt1 | contig 46907 bp, 44 predicted proteins | sample 2041171 | NCBI WGS metagenome assembly RCNJ01 (sample SAMN09708213, study PRJNA481090) | feces metagenome | biome: feces | host: Pygoscelis adeliae | place: Antarctica: Rookery Lake | collected 2010-03-01 | reverse complement strand
CCGGGCTCGAATTTGGCGGGTGATAAGTTACCACTAGGCTCAATGAAGAAAGGTCGATGTCCGCAGGATGTCCGCAACATCCGATAAGGATTAGCGATAGTGGGCGGCCGCTGGACATTCGTGATAGAAAGGTGGCCTGAAGGGTCTGGATGACGGCGGAGCAAAACGAGGCATAGATGGCGGCCTGTAGCATAGCAGTACCCCTACAGACGGTACTTTCATAGTCTAACTGTACACTGCGGCTTAGTTGGTAATATCCTAAAAAGAATGGAGTTTGTAGTGCACTTACCAAGGTTTCACGTGGTGGTGTGTCCAGAGTGTTGGTACGCGGTGTTACCCAGCACCACCGAGGCCCATTTCTCCCCAATGCGTCCGCACGCTTCCACGAAGGAAACTCGGATGAGAATGGCAGTTGCAGTTGGCCAGATTAATGAATTGATCCAGACGCAGGACGAGCTGAGGCCAGTCGACTTTCCCTTTCCAGGCGCTACGGCCCTATTGCCGAATTAGCCGCACCAGAGCACGGCGGATTGCGATGCATGGCGAGGACTGAAGGTGACACATGTCCGTAGGTAGGTAAATCGACGCAAAGGATGCGAGAACATTGTGCGGAGAAGCATGGATGAAGAAGTAGCAATAAAGGTGGGTTCCATAAAATGGTAGTCAGCAGCAATGCCCAAGTACATCCATGGCGAAGCGGCGTCCAGTACCAGCGATTATTTAAGCAGAGACACAAGTCCGGGTACTTTGAAGTTGGCAGAACCGCCTCAAAGGAGCGTCCTAGCGTTCTAGGCCAAAAGGGCTTGTGGGAGGCATTCCGGGCAAAAGCAAGCGAAGTATCATTCCGGTAAACACACAGCCTACAGCAAAAGTGCTACAACTACACCACGCACTACAGAAAGTAGAAAGTTCAATACTTGTGCAAATGCGAACTCACTGTATTGGGCTCAAAAAGTTCCTATACGAATGTAGAGTACCCAATATAGACAGCCCAATGTGCGACTGCGGAGGAGGAAAAGAGACAGCCGAGCACATAGCCATGCTCTGTCCACTTGAATCATCTCGAAAACATTTACTTTTTGACGACTATGGAAGCCAGCAACCATGGAAAACACTAATTGGCACTCCCATACAAGCAAAGCGGCTCAATAAGTGGTTCATCAAGTCCGAGCGTATTGGACAGTTTTTCTTAGCGAAGAAACTGCTTTACCAGACAAATTTACACGAAAACTAGGCGCGGCGAATATCAAAGTGTGGATGGGGGACAGAGAGAAAGCGAGAAGGTAAAATGGGCTTCGCGGCAGAATCCTGGCTCCTGCTAAGCAATCTTTTCATCATACCGACGGCGTGCAACCACAGAATTGGAGTACTTAAAGAGCCCTAGACGAGGAGGATTTTTGTCACCTACGAGGTTTTTTATCCTTTCCTACACATGTATCATAGAAGTTCCGCATGGCCAAATGGCTCCAACGGCGTAAGAATGTTATTATTATTATTATTATTTAGCAGGCAGGTTGGATCTCATAGTACCAAGCGAATTGTTTATCCGGTTCAAGCAACACGAGGCTTCATCTAATGGGCAAGTATCGACCGCAGAACGTTCACGACTGTCTTGGACCTTTTGGGCAGACATTTTTGATGGGTCTGGCTCAGGGCCCACTACGCGGCTGCAAGGTCTGGCTTGGGGTTATGCTAAGATCAGGCATTACTTTACTGACTTCCTCTACATCATTTGCTTTGTCCATGACCTCTTATACACGGTGTGACGGTTAGCGAGCCCCTGTTTTTAGGGGCCAACTAACCAGTTCTCGGTTAACCGCGCACCATCTGCTTTCTCTACTACGCACCACTCATGCCAGGCACCGCGGACCCATTGGCCGGCTACACGAGAGGTACGCTTCGTCATTTGGTGCCATCTTCCTGAACTCGATATCGCCAAAACCCCCCTCGGGGCCGCACACGATCCTGAAGATGTATTTAAAGAGCGTCTTCGTCCTCTGCTCACTCCCTCCTGACTCCTCCGTACTCACTATCATCTACTCACTCATCTCGTCACCGCTCACTTCTCTCCACCTCACATTCTCTTCTATCAGCCGAGCTCTCGTGCAGATAGTATCAACTCAATTTGAATGCCTCGTAATTTTCGTGACAAAATTGACTTTCAATCCATGTCTATTGCTTGAGTTTATTGGTCGTAGTAGACCGGGAGCTGCGCTCGTAGATGTCGTTTGTGAGCCACTATTCTTTCAGATCATGGCTGCCCATCAGATCATAAAAGCTAGCTTGCAGGGAGATGAGCCCTGCGTATGAAATGTGAATGGTGATGACGCGATTACTCGTGTGCACTTTCTGTTGAGTATTGATGTCGCCCTTTATTTGGTCGCCGCATTCAGAATGTGTTGTGACATATCACTTGGAAGCCTCACCATTGAGAACACCTACTCGCACGGAATTGAAGCTGAAGTGTTTTCTCGGAAGAAATCGGCGCAGGAGATGTTTGCTCCTTTACGATGTAACAAAGTTTTGCGACGGACTACCCCGCCAGAACGCCACTGAAGTTGGGTACTTATATAGCACTCAGTACGTAGATTATTAAAGAAAGAAGTAAGAAATTGAAAGGTACTTGCTTCAACACTTACTTTCCTCTCTGGTTCTCCCAATGTCACTATAACCAAAAAGCCTTTCTAACCCAAATCGCCACTCTAGTCGTCGCACCCAGCTTCTGTTTTCCTGTGCCTCCATTGTTGTCGGTCGGCTTAACACATCTTCGGACGCACTTCCTCCATCTTGTCTATCACCTAGGGTATACCTCTGCATCTTCATGACCTGCGATGTAATCTCCATTCGTTCAAGCGGTAGGAGGAGAGCACTTTCATTTCCATCCACATATCCCACAAACTCACAATTTAGGAAAACAGTCAAAGTTGAAGATAATGTATGTGGTTAAAATGGCGATGTGAAAATTGTAATTCATCGAACGAGACTAGTAACAAGTCTTGTCTATCAAAACAACTCCTCAACAAAGGCACCGACGCTTCCTTGACGCTCAAGTTTCCAAAAAAGAAAACTTCCTTGTGTACATTTATCTTATCCCTTCCAACTGTCGAAGGAAGATTTAGACGGCAGAAGTGTGGTTATTATTGGTGTGGTAAGTGTTGGCGTTGTGTTGGTTGTTATCGTGAACAATGGGGTTGGTCGATGATCTACCTTGTGCAGGTCTAGAAGAATGTTAGTCCTACTCCCAGATGGAAAATTTAGGATGAGATGACGTGCTCGTTATAGCCATGTTCCTCCTTGACAACGCGATGTTCTCTGTGGTGTTCACGAACATTCTGGAATAGAGCAGTCAAAGCATGAAGGAAGCTATAATTATAGTTAGCACATGACTGAGAAGAAAGAAGAGGGCAGAAGTAAATTATAAGCTTACGTGCTGATGATAGCCGTGACAAATGTCCCAAGCGGCAGGTTGCAGCTCGCATCATTCAATAACCCAGCTGATTCGGCAATCCTCCTACGTTGACCAGTGCACGGACCAGCCTTCCCGCCGTTCGGACTCGTCAGCACGGAAACAGCAATGAAAGCGCCCACGAAACCGAGATCAAGCACAACTAAAATCCATCTCAAGATTTTGGGACCGCCATTCCTGAGATGCAGTGTGAGGAGGAGGACAATTATAGTGTATGCAACAGCTGCGGCGACGATACCTTCGACGGCACCGTTAGCTTTGGAGATAGAGTTGTAGAGTTTGAGGAGTTTGCGGATGCGGATGGAGAAGACGACCAAGGAGGCGAGAGCAGAGAGGAATTGGAAGACGCGGAGGAGCTTTTGGAAGAGGTGGTAGAATTTGGAATTGTGGAAGCGGGACATGAAGCCGGCCATTTTGACGGAAGTTTTGAAGTGGTTCCACTGAGTTGCGTGCGATGTTTGATGTGATGGGAGTTTGTGAAAGGAGACCAAGATTGGAGGGTAATTAGGCTCCGTTATATATCTATAAACACATTACTGGAAGACACGACTGAAAACAAGAAATTGGAAGTCATCGGCAGTGACGTGACGGCAACGCGAAACTCGGTTACAGCATTGCAACCTTGTTGGCCCTCCATAAACACATGACGCAGTTGGCATTTCTGCCTCCTGTACTTCTACAACTACAGTAGAGAGGTACTGTAGATACATGGGAAATGACGTCATGCTTCGTACATTGCCAAATATATATAGATTTTCGTCTGTGCGGCTTCTGGGTATTTCGACGGGTGACATCCCACCAATAACAGCTGTTCCTGAGCTAATGCTGTCTACTGCTTTATCCTTAGTATTTACAGTACCTTTCTTTTTATTGAGTGGTTTTATGGAGTTACTGTGTCTCTATACCCTCCGTATGTATATATCCCATAAGCTGTTCTGACACCCCGGGTTTTGATGCCCCACTATTTGAAACCTTGGCAAGGAACATCAATTAAGGATTCTGCTCGCATGAGCTGGTAGGCGACTTGAAAAAAACCTCCAGTTTCTGTCGGAAGATTAGTAACCTTGACAATCATCGGCTTGTGTTATGTATTTTACTGCGATCAACCATTTGCAGGTACTCATCATCTTGCGGACACTCAGCCAAACACGTAAGATGGACGTCCATCCCCTGGCCTTCGAGCATAAAACTTGCGTCATCTAAAGTGCGAGCGTGTTATTAACACGATCCAAAACATTGAAGTCGATTACACTCACCAACCAATATTTCAACACAAAATCGTTGTTCGGAAACGATCTGACTCTCGCAATCGACGACATGAGAACATAGGCGGGAGAGTTGAAGGTTTGAGCTTCTCCAAAGATTTTGTGCGTTGTCGGCTTCCACCGGCGATGGGCAGAGTCGTCTTCGATATCATCGAGCCTTTGTCCTCTAGTGTCAACATTGGACTGTAGATGGAGAGGGTCTCCTCACATCAGCGAAGAGTTGTGCAGAAGAGCAACTACCTCCCTGGTGATATTGTGGGAAGATTCTAAACCAAATGTTCAATGTGGTAGTGTGGCGCCGCCTACTTAAGATGTGTTAGATTGGAAATTGGTGGAACTCAATTGTGCGCCTAAAACAAGTTTATTTTATTTTCGTCACGCATATACGGTCTCAGGCGGCGGTGACCTGGTACCGTACCATGTTACACGCAGCAGTCAGCTCGATAGTTCAATGCGAGCGGAAATACTCGCATAAAATTATCGAAAGGCACGTCGCTCCCAGCATTGAAATGTTTCGTACAGTTGTATTGCTGCGTTGCACTAGGACGCTGTGGCTACAGGCGTCGCATACCGCAATTAATGCAGAACTGACACACCTGAAGTTTGTGTAGTAAAGCATGAAGGTGGGGCTTCATTATGCGGCTTCCCGCACCGCATTACTTGCGAGTTTCGCCGTCAGCTGCGTTTGAAGAGATTACTGTAAACACGGCTCGAAGCTGCACGGACAGATGTGACCCATCAATGTTGACAGCACAGATTTGGCCCGGGCCGCTGGAAATTATGGGGTTAGTGAGACTTGGCAGCTGATGAAAACCGAAAAAAGATAATTGGGCTGGCTGAAAGCCGCAGCCGCATGATCCCGGCAGGTTGGGACTCAGGTCAAACCAGCAGACTAATCAATGTGTGTTACGCGATTTGACTCTAGTACTACTGACTGTAGTCTGCCGTCCTTTACATGCTCACAAATGCCTTGTCCCGCTGCGGATAAACTGATGAGGAGTATTTGGATGGGCGGTCACTAGCATTAAGCTCACAAACAAGCAAGCACGCATATTTGCTCTGGCCCTTTCTGTGCACTTCCTTTAGGTTTGTTTACACGCCAGCATTCCGTAGAAGCTGCTGGGGCAGCTCTGGCACCTTCCGTTGCCATTTGAGCTCCATAGGTTCCAGAAAGTTCCACCGACCTCCGGTGCTGTTCCAGCATTATTTCTTTTGTTTTTTACGGATTCTTTGGGCGTCTGTGCAAAAAACCCTGGGCACAATGCAAGAAAATGTCAGGAAGATGCAGAAATGTCTGATGTATACAGCTCTGAATAGATTCGATTTATTGTGGCCTTGTTGTGGTGTAAAATCCTCAAAATATGGTCCTGCTGGAAGAGCGTGGTCCGCTGGGTGACACAGGCCGCTTGGTGATGAATCACGTTAGGGGGTTTTCTCGTTTTCGTATTCCATAGTATACCTAATTTTTCACTCCGCGCAAGACCCGGAGAGGTTTCTCCCTCTTCCCTTTCCCCCACCCCCTTTTCCCCCCTCCGCCCACCCCAAAATCAGAAGCGAAAATGAAATCTCATATCAAAACCTACTAATCAAATCCCTTGCTTCGAGTTCCACACCCGCCTCATGGTCCCGATAAGCCCTCTCTATCCCAAACACCTTCGCCGTGCTGTGCGTTGAATATACCTTCTCAAACGACCCTAGCGCATACCGCCGATTGCGAAGGTCCTCCTCTTCTCCCTCGTCGAGGACACATTCTTGATGGAATCCATGTCCTCCCTTAACCACGTCGCATCTACAACCAACGCGATTCTCGCTGCCAGGGAGTCCGGCGGCTGTCTCAACCGCGGCGCGGAGAGGACGTACCGCCATCCTATGAGCAAGTTGACGGTTAGAATAAAGCACATGAGCCCGCACGTGGCAGCCGCGGCGACGACATCGGTGTCGAAGTTAGTCGCCCGTAGGCGGAGGCAGATAGTTGGAGGGAGCCGAAGAAGACAGTGTAGATCATCATGGCTACGGTGCTGACCTGGGTGAGAGCGAGAATGGTCCGGCCGTCGCGGGCGGCGAGGAAGGATTCCAAGATGGGTAGGTGGAGGGCCGTGTAGTCCGCGAAGAGGACGCGGGCGGAGCGGTGGCCGTTAGAGAGGGTAAGCCAGACGGGAAGAGTGAGGTGTCGGACGTGGTCCTCGATAAGGTCGTGGATTGATTGTGCGACGATGGCAAAGATGATGAAGAGGTTGGGGGAGACGGGGATCGCGTAGTTTAGTGTTTGGTCGCGTTGGCTCCTGCGGAGGCCCGTGAGGACGAAGATGTTGCAGGCGAAGAGGAGGACGAGCAAGATGAGCCAGAGTACAAAAAACGGCATGCGCAGCATGACATAGTAGGGGTATTGGTCGATTCGGCTGATGAGTGATTTGGACATGTTCGTGATTCCGGCTGGGGCCGATAAGCGATGTTGACGTCGAAGAGGAGCGCACAGGGAGATGGCACACAACACTTCATGCGACCCGCCCTCATGCGTGAGTATTGCGTAAGTTTTGTCTTCCAGACCCCGCTTAAGCTCTGTGAAAGAAATCCCCGCTGGATTTGAAGGGAACCCGAGTTCGGTAGCACTCGAGAAGTCTAGGAGAAGCTGCTTGACCTCTGCCAGACTGCCATATTCGCTTGAGATCTCCGCCATGCCCGAAGACCTCTCGACAAAAAAAAGCACCGAGGAGCAGATCAAGATGGCCACAAGTAGTGCTATAAGAGCACCAGCATAACTCAGGACCACAGCCGCATTCATCCATGAGTATTGATCTCCCCACTCCAACTCCCCACCATAGTATAATTGCCAGACAAGACAGTAGTTGGCCACAATCGGTACGGCATAAGCGGACAGCAGCATACCCAACGAGCTAACTACCACTGGCCAATGACGGTGATACAATGCTTGTCCAAGAGCTAGAGGAGTCCAGAAATTGTGATAGCATAGGAACAAGGAGCTCCCTGCTTTGCATCCATGGCTGCGTTTGAGCAGTGCAATGGGCATTGCGCGTTTGATTGCTGAATCGAGGAACCGCCACAGTCGTCCATAGATCAGGAGAGAAAGGGTAGGGAGATATGTAACGCACCAGAACGCCCCTGGCGAGATCCTGATGGTGAAATTCTTCTGGCTCCAAAGTCCATCCAGGCGCGCGTCAAAGTAGGACGACAGGAGCCCGTTACGTGGGGCGGCTGAATTGACATCACGGCTAAACCATGAGTCAAGGGGATCGCTTGCGTCCGAAAAGGTTCCTTGTGACGCCATTCCGCCTTTTTGGTGAGCAGGATCGGGATCAGGTAAGCTGCTTTGATGCCAGAGGAAGCGGAGTAAGGCTATGAGTGCAGCCGACTGAACTGCTATCGCGAGCATGTATAGTTGGGATCGAGCCCAGGGTCTTCCTATTTTTACCGGACGAGTTGTGCCACGAGCCGCACGCCATCCTTTTAATACAAGGAGACAGATGATGTATGATCCGAATGGTGCCAGGAGGCACATGAGGCCAGAGATTTGAACACCAAGGGAGAAGACTCCTCCAGCACCTTGATAATCGAACTTCGGAACCTCAAATATCATTTCCAATGATGGATCGGCAAAGCAGCCGAACAGTGGTGTTGTGCGATGCGCCTTTCCAAGCGGGCCCCCTCCAATAATTTCTGACACCTGCGAAGGTACAAGATACCCACGACTCTCGGGAGAGTAGGTTGCCCAATTGAGTCTGGTGATGTCGTAGATCAGATTGTCGAAAGAGTAATGCATACAAAACCTGGGGTCCGAGGAGCTCTGAACGCTGGGAATCCAGCATCCTTCACTCACGAGCACCAATCGATCACAGAGCAACAGGCAAGTACCGTCGCTTCTGTATGCATTTGTTTGATTCGACAGAGGAGCCTTCATCCATACCATAGCAGGCAGTGTCAGCAGCCAAACGTCCGACAGAGAGCCTGTGTCATTCTCGCCTCCAAAGATGACGATGTTGTGAGATGAGTGATCCGCTGCCGAGTTTGCCGTTGCGCATGATTTGTATCTTCTCATGGGAGAAGCACGAGAGGGTTGGTATGCAGCACCGCTGTCTTCGGAAATGGAGGCATCGAGGCCAAAAGTGTCTTGTTCGGTCCATATATTAGTGGCAATATCGTAAATATAGATGTGAGACAGAGGTGCATTCAGTAGAGTTCGTAAAGCACGTATACCACACCCTTCTTGACACACTTACAACGCTCAAGGTGTTGTTTCGTTCAGTTTGCCCAGCTAATGCCACCAACACTCCACGCCCGTTTCCAGTATCTAGATGAACCAATCTTTGATTCACAACGGGTACAAAGTCAGGAACACGCTTCGAGTCGATAGACTCAGTTCTCGTATTGAATATGGTCAATAGATGGTTGTACTGTGCTGAGTTGTCGGCTGCCGTGGAAACACCTCCTAAGTAGAAGCCAGTACCAGTCAATGGTACATTGCAACCTGCCCCTGAATGGATACGGGAAGAGGAACTGTCAAGAGCGACATCAAGCAAAGTCCATGGCTCCGTTGTACTCCCAGGCTCAAAACGCCAGACGGTGTTGGCTACAGGCGTATTGCCGTTACTCTGCCCACCAAACAGCCAAGCACGAGAGGAACCATCGCTGAAGAAAAATCCATGAGAGACATTTGGGACATCATCCAGTACTTTGACGTGAGTGGGATTGGGTGCGGAATGCTCCCCAAAATCCATGGTGAGGTCAATCTGCTTCAATCCAGGGGCCACGTGAAGTTAGTCCAGCACTAGTCATCTCAGCCGCTTCATCTAAACACCTACTATTGTTGGAAATGGTGTAATTCTCAAAAACTTCAAGACCTGCATAGCGGTAGATAATGCTGTTCAGCTGGCATTCTGAATGAATCAGCATACTTTGTTTTCACATCTGGTCAGTAAGACATACCCTGCATGCCAATAACTCGTTAGTCTGCTATGGTGTTGTGTAGAGCTAATAGAAAGAACCACCGAAGAATCGGCGCTCCCCAGAAACGGTGTGCTGACATGGTACTGTCATAGAATTGCTCGCATATTGCGAAGAGGTAATGCGTAAAGCAGTCAGGTGCAAACTCCAGATATCAATATGGAGACCAACTCGGTTTCACACCGTGCAATAGGGCACTTGATTCGACAAAAAAACGTCGGCCGGCTGGATTTGAGGGGTCCAGGCCATAATAACCACAATGGTGTACGTCGAGAATTGTGCTACGCTCGTGTGTAGATTAGAGTCCATTTAGGATTTGAGGAAAGGCAGCCGCATTTGCAGGCAGATATACTCCGTGTTCTGTAAAGGTTGCGAGAAGTATAGGGGATCTCCGCGATGCCAAAAAACATCGTGGTAGTTCCGAACCTTCTTCAGACGCCTTGTCCCAAAACGTGGTAGGCTATGATTGGGCCACAAAGTGACGAAAGCACCACCAAAAGCAGAGATGGTGCCCCATCAGCAGAGAGATTGGAGTTTCAGCTGAGACTCATCTACATGTATACAATGCTGGTCTAGAGGCCCCGCTTGAGACCTTTCAGCACATTCTCAAGTCGACAAAACAGATGGGCAGATAAATAATGTAAAACATCCTGAATTAACGTGCATACGATGTTATTGTAGAACGCAAAGATATTAAATGGAGAGAAATATACAGGACATACCGAGCGTGTGGCATATTCTTTACGTATGTACAAACAGCCCATGACAGAAGGCATCAGGCAGCTGGAAGGATGGGCGTCGTGACCCGCCATCAAACAGCTGCTCTTGTTGAAGATTGGTACTCCATATGCACAACTCAGCACACCAATCACCCGCCCCGGCCTTATCAGCCAGCAGCCAGCAGCCATCCGCCATCAGCCGTCGGTCCAGCGCCTAATGTCCCCTCAGGCACAAGGGCCACACATACCTTACCTTACGTGCGTACTTCGAAGTCACAGACGTAACCCCGCAAGCGCAGCCAGGCAACAGCCAGCCACGTCGACGTTAGGCATTTCTCCAATTTGCTAGCGCGCAACGCATGGATGCGGAGATCGCGGAGCCGAAGGATGTCAGCGTAATCACTAACGAGGCGTTACCTCGTGACAGGTGGCGACAGTGTGATGACGAGGAGAGGGAACCGGGCCCAGCTCGAGTTCAGGCTCGCATGTCAACCAATTCAACCGACTCGAGAGAAAGCATCGCGATTGGCTCCGTCAAGAGTATCGAGTCTGGAGTGAGAGGTCGTGGTTCGGGTTTCAAACCGACTGCATCGTTAAGATTTCCCCGCTGCGGCGATGCCGACGATGAGAGCCTTCAAGTTGGTCTGCATGGTAGGTATTGCAGGTGTATGATGAGACCGTGCGACAGAGTAAAAGAGGTGTTAGTAGCGGGACCGATATGAACATGGTCGAGCAGCGGGGGATGGCAGCCTTTAAGGACGTCAAAAGCGGCGGGGGAGACGCGCGCGCACCTTGGCCGATCGGGCACCGCCATTCACAAGGGGACAAACCACAGACCTGAGATGATACTACGGCTTACGCCTTAACCCCTCACCTTTCTCACTTCGCACATGGCCGAAACAACGTGCATCCCATGTCCTTGCGTTCGTTCCCAGGATAACGTCATTCTAGCCAATAACCTTGTAGTATTCCCCACGTCGCTTTCCTACCTATTTTCGGTTATTTTGATGTGGAAGAAGCAATACACTCTGTGCCTACTCCAAAGGTGTCTTCACGACAAGAGCTTAGCCGCGATGGTTGACTTCGAGTACAATATGCTCTCGCCCACCGCGTAACACTACAATACCACGCCCGCGGCCGAAAGCCTTTCCCAAATACGCCGCAAAGCAAACGCCTTATCGAATGGCTTACTTCCCGAAGTACTAATCGGCGTGTACAATGTGCTAATTTTGCAGCTATTCTTAGCTGAGGTTGTGGAGAGAAATCAATACAGGCTGCTTTTAAGAAGGAAGGCTATTGACGCCGTATAGCTCGACGGAAACTACCACTTTCAGAACAACATCGACAAGATCGGCTTAATTGGGCTTGGGATCACTTATTTTGGACTGAGGAACAGTGGTTTTCTGTCGTCTGGAATGGTTGTTTGTCTCGCTAGCCATAGCTCACACTTTCAACAGCGTTTTGGGCGGATATATTGGATTGACGAATCGACATCCCTGTGCCAAGAAAATTCCTTAGGATGTCTGTTGTTCGGCGATCGGATTTATAGTGTTGGTTGTATGCTTTGGGCTCCATCACAGCATATTGTCTGATTTTGCGCGTCGCAGTCTTGGTCTACCAGGATTATAAGAGAATATGTTGAGATGCTTACATCGAGGGGTGTGTCCCCATTGTTTGCTACAATGCATGAAGACGAGTATTGCGACGACTCCTCTTGGCAACCACATATACGGTACGTAGCGAAGGTTGCAATAAGATAACCGATTCATGAGTTCTGAATGTCGTCAATTTTAGGTTATACCGGCGATTACTACTCGGAATTCCCAACAGAATACGAGCTATAGACGAAACAACGTACCAGGTACCTATTTTACAAGTCCCCTCAGAATCGCATGAACGGTGAGCGGCTTCATTCCGAAAACCAAGCAGTACATGTGCGAGTTGTGGCGGGCCAGCAAGCTCCTGTTCATGAAGAAAGGGCGTAAAAAAGTCACCGAGTTAATGGAAGCACTGGTTAAACGATATGACGGCATCACGGCAATGGTTTCAGGACTTTCACTTCTTCTCAATGGAAAGCCTCTACTGGCAGACGATTCATCATCTTCTACGCCTACGAAGATATTACAAGACGCATGAGTAGGAGATTCAATTGCTCGTCTTTGTTTTCTTCATGAAATCTTGTACAAGCGTCTCAGTTGTTGTGGCATTTCAAGGGCAGCGGCCCATTCCCATTTGAAGTCGTGTGGTCAGCGAGACTTCTAGTTGGGCAAAGAGCTGATGCGGGTGTGCTGTTGCTTGCAGCTGAGGTCCAATGAGACGAAGCGAATGAATGTGTTACACAGGAGGCTCGTGAAAGTGTTCGCTCCTTCGCTCTCATGAGGGACTTGGCTGAATAAATGTGTTTTGAAAGAGCTAGCGATAGTGTTGCGCGATCTTTCCATGAGGAACTGGGTTACGATCCTCAGGTGGCTTCAACTATCACCGCACGGGCCAGGTTTGGTGGTGTTTGGTAGTGCCACAGATGGTTGACGGAGGTGAGGCTAGGCTGCTACGGGTCACGTGGAGCCTGTCAAAAGGTAGTGTACAGTAGTGTCCGTGTCCACATACGATCCTTTGTTCGATTGTCATATTGGGAGGACCGCTTTTTAGCATCCTCACTACTGCATGTACAGTATAGCCGACCAGGTATTGACGGGCCGGCCCGGGCGGTAAGACCCCACCGTGCTGCCCTGGGACGCTACGACGGGCGCGGGGCCGAAGCACGCCCATCTCTCCAGCCCCCAAATATTACAAGCATAGAAAGTAGAAAATGGCGCAAACTTAACAAAATGCTGAGCCGTCCTCATTCAACCTCCCGGTCGATCAAGCCTAAGCTACCAGGTGAGCTCCCAGGAAAGCTACATGTCAATCAAGAAACAGCCCACTTTCTTCATGAGGACCACTGTACATGCTGCTCACGCTCTTTCTATACTCGTTACTCGAGTAATCTTGCCAGAGTGTTTACTTTACTCGCCTCTTGCGATTTGTTGTTTGTTAATATTCCGCTGCGCACTGGCTCCGCTGACATCAAGATGCTGATACCTGGTTTCCCTAGAGTGGACGGGGTTCATACTTTTAAAACTTCATGGGCAGCAGCACACAATTGAGGTTTCGGACGGAAATTAGAATGCGCTACACTAAGGAAAAAGGATATTCTTGCTCTCGGACGTCATGATCTATGGAAACCTTCCCACCATCGCTATCCAAGCCATCAACAGCTTGGGAAAACAACCAAAACATAGATAAGCATGAGGTATCATCAGTAAACAAAGCGTTCAAACATTAAAAAAAGCACCCAACAGTCAGCAATCTCAACTGAGACTTCGCCAGCAACCGACGTCTCGCACCATCGGCCCGAGCCTTCCTCGACTCCGCTTAGCCCCCTCCACCACCACCATCCCCTCCACCTCCTCCACACCCACCTCCACCTCCACCATCATCACCACCCCCGGATGCGCAGCCGCCGGAGCTGCCACAGCCACCACTACCGCTATCGCCACCACTTCCGCCCCATCCATTACCACCCACCGCACAATTACCAGTCGCGACCGTCCCACCACATGTCCCCGCAGCGCACGATCCATATCCACCGATGACAGGAGGCATATAATAGAGGCCGTACGGATACATGAAAGGCGTGGCATAATAATTACGATAAGGATAAGCACTCGCGTGTTCAAACCCGTAATGCTTTTCCCTAAACTCCTTTTTCTGCGGCGGCTGACGACCTTTCTTAATAGCCCTCTTGCACGCCTTTTCGTATGCATCGTTGAGCTGTTTCTCCATCGCCAGTCGCTGTCTCTCTTCCACCTTATGTCGCCTCGCCGTTCTGGGATCATAGGCGCTCTCTGGCGCCTCCGGGATCGCGTTGTGGGTGCTTATATGTGCCGACTGATCTGGCAGACATAAGTTGGCTTTGGAAGAGTGGAAGGCGTCGGAGATCTTTTCGTGCTTGGTTTGGCGGGCTCCAAAGAGTCCGGAGACGGCGGAGACGTGCGAGGCACGGATGGCTTCGCAGTACCAGCATGTGCATTCGGAGTACACCTCTCCGTATCTTTTCTCGTAGGCTTTGGATGTCCATTCAAAGGCTGTGGACAACTTGGTTGAGCTAATCTTGTCGTCGTGGTCGATGAATCTGAACCCCGTCATCTGGACGGAGTAGGAGAAGTAGTTCCTCGGACTCAGCTGCTGGGTGTGCCAACCCAGATCGACGTCCAGTGTCGGGACAGCGATCTGTTTATCGTTTTCGGCCATGAGGGTAAAGAACCTATTGTATTTACGGATAATTCGCCCCATGATTTCGCGCGCATTGGGAGAGTGAAGCCAGTCGAGGTGGTGCATCTTATCCACAAACACCCCCTGGCGAATAACCGCGGCGGAGAGGTCAAGGGAGAAGGGGGAGTGGTTATCCCAATACCTAGCCATCATCTGACGAATGGCGAGCCGTTCGTCTCTCCATAAGAGGCGTGGTCGGCGCAGTTGGGCGGGGAGGTGGGCACGGTAGACGTTCTCAGATTTCCTGATGCATTCCTCAATCAAGGTCTTTACGTCTTCCATTGTTCTCGAGTCGGCCTTCTTGTCTTGGAAGGAACAGAGACCGAGGACTTCCTGGCGCAGGACAAGCTGGAGAAGGTTGTTGGGGAACATGTACGGCTGCGCCCCTTTAATCGTTCTACGGAGTTGGGAGATTAGGCCGCGAGTACCGGGGACGATGGTGCCTTTCATAGGTGTTTGATCGCGAAGTAAATCCTCAGTGTCAGCTTTAAAGCGGGCGATTTTAAGGATTTCGTGCGTGATTGTGAACTCGCAGGTACGACAGTCGTGGCTGAACTCTCTCTCGCCGTAGCCGTGGCCTGTGTGCTCCATATTCCAAGGCGTGGGCATGTCTTCCGGTGCGCTGCTAGTTGTCCATGGCACTTCATTCAGGTCTTGACAGCGTGGGCACTTGATGGTCTTCTTCATTGAGTCCTCGATGTTGTCCCAATGGCGACGGACCTGGACCGCCCAACAGTTCACAGCTTCATCCGTCCTGCCGTACCGAAAGTGGTCGTCAATGATCTGGTTAATAGCTTTCCACGGCATTCCAGCATACCAAACACCCCTCATCCCATTCCTCATACAGTCTTCAAGGTAACTCCTCGGGTTAAGCTGATGACTATGCCAAACCATCAGCACATCGAGCGGTGGCAGCATGTTAGCGGTCCATTCCCAATGCTTATTCGTATTCCCATGCATCCTCCACTGGGAGTTATCCACAAAGTCGTTGAACCAATCATCGCCCTGAGCCATGGAACTAGTTGTCAATTTAGGTAATGCAATAAGTCCCACACGCTTGTCGGCACGCTGGGAGTCCATCCTCTTGAGCATGAACTTCCACCATATGTCGTAGCGCTCTGTTGCGCGGGCGACGAAGAGTGTCCATCTTTTCTCGCGGATTGCTGCGAGACTTTCGAGGCGCTTGCGAGTGGCGGCTTCGTTGCCGGCTACGCTTTCTTCAGTGCCGTGGGCACGGTTGTCATAGATACCGAGGTGGCCGTCCGTGTATGCTATCTCGTCTTTCAAAGCGTAGAATGCCTCCAGGAGTTTGAGATGCGCAAGACAAGTCTGCTCATTGGGCAACAAGCCGGTGGAGTCCTCTGACGACGCAAATGTGGACTCGAAGCTCTGCAATTTCGAGAACGCCCATTTTGGCTCATCGCTGATGTTCATGTTCTCCATCGTCTCTTTTTCTTCTTTCTCCTGCTCCCTCGCGGGAGGACCAAGACGGTTTGCTAGCTGGGCCTGAAGGTGTGGCAAGCTGTTGGTGGCCCACTCGATATCTCCCTCGGTGATGTTGCCTTCTCTCATCATCTTTTGGATTTGCTCTGTGATCCGCTTGAGCTCGGCTGAGGGCAGGCCTTCGAGGTTGACGTGAGACGCGAGCCAGGATGGAGGGTTTGGGTTTATGTTTCCACTTGCGTCTCCGTTGGAAGCAGAAGAAGTTGCGGTATAGGCAGGAGGCATGCCTGATGGCGTTAGTTTTCATTCGCAGCTCAATATCAACATGCTAAGGAACGTGATATGCTACCATTATATTTAGGTGGGTCGCCATTTTGGTCGTTGGTGACCATGATGATGTTTGGGTATCAGTCGATAGTGATGTTGAGGATTTACTAAGGATGGGTGGAAGACAAATACGACTGAGTCGAATTCGAGGTTGGGTTGAGGATTATGGGATTCTGACTGAGTAGACGCCTTAGTAAAAATGTTCTTAGTCGGATGAATGGCAGGGGCGTTGCATTGATTCTCAACCGGGCTCCGCCTCTCAACTGTCACCGCCCTGGGCTACTATCTCGCGGAAGGAATGCGATTGTGTTGTGAATCTGACAGCGCACACCAGTTGGCTTTGATCCACCGAATTAGGGGATGGCTTGCGGGTGTTCGAGGTATAGATGGACAGGCATCTGCTTGAAAGAGCTGTGTCACGAGATGAGATTGGTAAGGCAGAAGGTGTAAAGATGCCGCTAATTAAATATGGAGAAGAAAGCTTGTGCTCTGGATGATCTTCGTCCTTCGAGATTCTGACAACGTCTTGAGCCTCCACAAATGTCAGAATCGACATGGGAGCTGTCGCAGTGTGGGAAGCGCAGCTCCTTTGTGCTGACATGCGGGGTATCTTGTGGCGACCTCGCTCCTCGGCTGAGACAAGCTTACCTTGAAGACCGATGTAACAGTACTAGAATCTTCAATCCTCAAACACTTTCGTCGTGCGGGCCTCCAGATGATGAAGATTCCATCTGAACGAAGGAGCTTAGTATCCGCATCCCTGCTTTAAGCCGTACCAAGCACTGTCCCAGATGGCTCGGCGATCGGGAACCCATCTTGTGTCCAGCACAGCAGCGGCAACGGGCGGCAACGGCCGGCAACAAGCGGGCCGACTGGGTTGTGCTGGGGGCCCCTCTCGGCAGGCGTAAATCGAGGCTACTCTGTGCCAATGTTGTGCTCAAAATGCTCACCACTTTTGGCCGCTGTCACATGCGGCATTCACACCCCACGAGGCTGACTTTGGACCCCTAATCACTACAGCCTCGCCCCAGATTCTTGGTCCCAAGTTCCAAATCTCACTCCTTTCTGCCTCGACGCCGCAACTCCTCAACTCTCCTCCTATGTTCTTCCTGCGCATTCTCCGCTATGCGCTTTACCTTCTCGGCCCGTTCTGTATCCTGAGCACAGGCTACCTTTATCTCTACCCCATCCTGCACCTCTGCGCCTTCCCATCCCCTGAAGGCGCGTCGAATCACAATGCCTTTCTCACCACCCTGAAAGCGCATGCGAACCCTACCTACCTGAGCGACCTGCCCACATTTCGACTCCTTGCTGTTGGAGATCCCCAGCTTGAGGGCACGAGCAGTTTGGATCTCAGCGCAAAGGACCTTCCGAATTTTAGGAAGTTGCAAGATGTGCTACATTCCCACGACCTGACTTATTCATGGCGCGCGCAAGAGTCGCTCAAGCTTCTCAGACTCTTCTGGAGCTGCGATGTACCGAGGGTGCTGAATAATTGGAGGAAGCAAATCGATCTGTGGGGAAACGACCTCTATATTGCGCATTTGGTACGGATAATGAATTGGTGGACGAAGCCGACTCATATCACTGTATTGGGTGATTTGTTGGGAAGTCAATGGATTGACGATAAGGAATTCAACCGAAGAGCTGGGCGATTCTGGAACCGCGTGTTTAGGGGCTATGAAAAGATCGACGATGAGGCCGTGAATAGGAGGAATGATCGCTACGGCGGAGCTATGGGGAAGAAAGTACACAAGCTGGGATGGAACGGCGTTGAAGGAGACGAGGAGGAGGAATGGACGAAGAGATTGATAAACCTCGCGGGGAACCACGACATCGGGTACGCAGGCGACGCGACAAAGCAGCGAGTTAGGAGATTCGAAAAGGCGTTTGGGAAGGTGAACTACGAGATGACCTTCTCTCTCCCTCTCGACCCTGTGCTCCACAACCATACGGAGAAAGAGGTGCCGACTCTCTGCATCATTGTCCTCAACAACATGAACCTCGATGGCCCCGTCATATCCGAACATCTTCAAACACAGACATACAACTTCATCAACTCCATCATAAACTCCTCGCCACCCGTCGGCACCAAGGGCGTCTACACACTCCTCCTCACCCACATACCCCTCCACAAGCGCGAAGGCATATGTACCGACGCACCTCTATTCCGCTACCACCAATCCGAGCGCCACGACGTCTTATATCAAGGCATCGAAGAACAAAACTTCCTCTCCGAGCACTCATCCCACGGCATACTGGAAGGCATCTTCGGTATGTCCGGCAACCCCGCCACAGCAAATGATGGACTAGGAAGGAACGGGCTGATTATGACAGGACATGATCATGAAGGGTGCGATGTGTATCACTACATAAACCAATCCGCTGTTCCTCCACCACCTTCCACCTCTTCGCCTGAGACTGAAGGCGAGGAGAAGAAGCCGCAATGGGAAGCACAGCGGTACAGAGATGCAAAGACACTGGGTCTGTCGAAGGTACCAGATATGCCAGGCCTCCGCGAGCTCACGGTACGCAGCGCCATGGGTGATTTCCATGGCAACATCGGCCTCCTCTCCGTCTCCTTCAACGCCAGCAGTTGGGATTGGGAGAGCGGGTTCACCAACTGTCGCTTTGGGAAGACGTGGATATGGTGGGTAATCTGGATCGTGGACATTATCACTTTGGCTCTCGCCACTGTGTGGTATGTTCTGGATTTCGTGGAGAGGGTTAATCCCAGTGTTGCGATTGTGGCGCGAGAAAGGGAACGGGAAAGAAGGGACTGGTTGGCAGGTAGGGGGGACAAAGACATTTATGGGCGCTCTGTCTCCTCTCTCGACGGCGCTGCTTTTGACGGGAAGGGCGGGAGTGGGAAGCGAAAGGACACCGCAGATGGGAGGTCGAGGAGTAGGGGGAAGGACAGCGGAGCCAGCTCCGGTAGTGATTCGGGTAGTTCGTCGGAGAGTAAGAAACGTAATATGAGGCGGAAGAGGAGTAAAGAGAGTTTGAGAAGGAATATTGGGCCGGGGAGACGGCAGCTGAGTACGGTCGTGGAGATGCAGGAGTTCGCGGAGTTGGAGTAGAAGGGGTGGAGTTGGTAGATACATTGAATGAATCATTGGATAAGAATACATGCCTATTTTGTGCGCGTGATGCCGCTGGTCGGGCGAGACGTGCGCGTGGATGTTATGAGTAATGCAGAGTCAGGTTTCGACGCTCTGAGACTACATAATGCTGGCCAGGCTCAATCTTTCCGCGTTCGCAATATGGTAACAAAAACAAGATGTCGATAGCCGAGCGCCCTACATATTCATCGAGCGCCCAGCGAACGCCCCAATCAGACCACACTCGACACCACACCGCATTGAATCCCGATTTCGCGCCTGGCCGAGCTCGGGCAGATCAAGCCGTCGGGAAAGGGCCTCAGAGGCATCGCAGTACTCGTTGTCCCATGGGCCTCCGACCTCTCAGTTAGACCATCTAGCTCAGCGTTATCCAGGGCTTTGCGCCCGTACTCCCTTGTTGCGGCCATTATTCAAGGTGTTGGAGACCCTCCGCCTTGTGCCCCAACTAAGCTTACGCTGATGTGCGACGACAAGCCCACACTGGTCATCCTGACATCCAGATCGTTGTCAACCTCGCGACTAACGTACAGGCTGATTTCATAGCGCCGCCTTCCCGAACAACTTGCGCTGTAACCAGCTCGACCCTTTCCTGGATATGCTGCAACGATTACTCGAAGGCCAGTATGGGATGATTCGCCTCCTCCGCGGTATCCAGCATGGTCGACAGGCAGGCATAATTTGTGACGATTTGGCTGCCGGAGGCAGATCGTCCGTCAGTCAACAGGCTGGAATCTTAGAGAGCCAAAGCGCCAAGTCAGCCCAATCTGAGACCGTGACGGCTCATGGCAGTTTTGGAGTCTCGGCTGTCAAAATTTTGCCTCAATGGGTAGTGATTAGTAGCCGTAGCCCTATTCCCCGAAGTCCTTTCAGAGCCACCGTCTCTTCTAGCTAAAAGCTTGGCTTCTGAAGAAAGTCTTTGTGTTCTTTGTGCTTTTGTGCTTTTGTTGCTTTGGGCCTGGGTACGTCAACGTCTTATTCTCAATGATTGAATCATTACTCAACCAGTTGTTTTGCTGACCGCACCAGGCTCTGACACCTCATCCCTTTGCCCTTGTTTAGAGTCCAACTCTAAACTTAAACACGTTTAGTCTTAATACACCCCTCACTTACTAACTTGTAACTGATATCAGCATTATGCACTATCTTAGTCTCATTTCAGTTGAGGAACGTAGTCACTCGCCTCAGTCATCTCAAGATGTTACCGATTCATCTAGAGACTCCTCAAATACGGCCACATCTATCGAAGATGAGGATGACGATGAAACCATAACCACGCGCGACCTTCCGGAAGATGATACTGTTTCGACCCTTGGGAGGAGGTTTCCCAGGGTCAGTTTTGTTGTTTATAAAATTGTCTATCCTCTTTAACACTTCTACGTACTGCGTGATATATATACGTTGACTGCCAAGGGCGAGCGGAAAGGATCCAGTGATGTTTGCTTAAAGCAAACTCATCCCCCTTGGTATCGTTTAACCAAGCTTCTACCAGTTGAGCTTCGACAGGGCCTAAGCAAACAACTGAGCTTTTGACAAGGAACACGCAAACATCCTTAGCGACCTTCCCTTTTACAGATACTCAGTACACTGGCGCTCGATTCACTATCAACTGGACTATTATACGCGATAGTGCAGGACGATTGACTGCAAGTCAGGGGACATAATATTTCCTCCGTGTGGCAACATGGTGCTGACCTCTATCTTGCTCGTCCCAAAAGGCTCAGCGGTTTCGATTGTGCATGCACTGCCATACTATAGGCAAGACAACCAGCACGTTCTTCTCTGTTTCTGGCTTGACATGTGTGAGAGGCCATTTTCTCTCTATCCACAAGATTGGTTATAACAAAAAGAAGCTCGCAGCCGCACCAGTCCGCAGTAGCCCCTTTTAACTCAGGCCTGCCGACTATGGGTATACGGGATTTCCAACCTGAGCAGCAAGCATTCTTCGCCTCAGCATACCCAGATTGGGTAGTACAGCAGATCCCCTCGTTCCGACAAGCAACCCACCCAGAGAACATTGCCGTTTTCCAGCCGCTCCGGGGGAGACACACGACCAATATTCTACACCCCTCATGGAGCACTATGCGATGCCATCTTCGAGAAGTATGGTGAACGGGTCATCCATGTACAGCAGCTACTCAACAGCGCACGCTCTCGGGGCTTAAAAGGGACTCGAGAATCTTTCTGGGAAGTGTTCATCAGCTTACATAATTTTTGGACAGAGGTTGAGGTGGTCTTGAGCGAGCTCGAGGGATGATGACTCTTAATTCAAGACGTCGGCTGTCTACCGCAAAGGTAAGCTCGAGCGAATTGGAATAAGCTGACGAGTAGGACACTGTATTACTATTCTGGATTAGTACTGCACCCCAAGTACAAGATGGCGTGGTTCAAGGACAAATAGAGAGGCTACCCTATTTGGCAGAAGACGGTTGAGGATGGCATGAAATTGTTGGTTGAGCAATACAGCAAGTAGTATAATGAGGAGCAGAGCTAGATGAGGGCTGAAGCTGAGCCCAGTTTTATACAACGGCGATGCACAGAGGCAGCAGAAAAGGAGCAAGCCAAGTTGATTGCCCTCGGTGTCATCAGATCTGGTGAGGGAGACGATGTCTGGGATGCTACTAACCATGTCGATGAGGCTTATTCTCGTTATGGTAGAGCTAAAAAGACTCGCCTAGTGAGTGAGCTGTCTCGGTGGAATAAAATCGCCTTGGAAGATGTCGATAGCCCTCTGCAACACTGGCTTAATCTTGCAAAGTCGCCTAATAACATGTTCCCAGTACAGACACGTCTGAATCTCGACGCGTTCTCCATTCCAGCTATGAGCGCAGAATGTGAGAGAACATTCTCTCAGACTAAGCGTCTCATATCGGACGACCGGAATGACCTCTCAGCGGCTAGGCTGTCTTGTGCCAAAGAACTGGTTATATAATGGAATTGTTGCATCAGATCCCAGTCACCGTATTTAAGACACTGGAGTAATTAGATCCATTTTCTTACCTTTCATCTAGTGACTATAGTCAATTCGCAGTTTTATCCATTTTTGAGACCGCCATCCGTCAATCACCATCTCGAACCCCATCTGAGGCCGTCAAACAGTCTTCGAACCGACAACTCGTCGTAAATCCGTCAAGAAGCTCATGAGCTTGGCTGCCGGTCGACCACGCTGGCCGCATAGCACATGCCTGTTTACGACACGACTGGCGGGGGGCTCTCATTTCTTCTGGAGTTCAAGAATGAAATTGACGCGGCGACTTCCAGCGTCAACTAGTTCCTGTGCTCCTGAAAGTCAGAGAGAAGCATGATCATGAACGGTGCACTACAATTCCAGTCACAACGGTTCAGGATCTCAGAAAGTCGGGTGTGATTGCTGAGGAGAGCGGCAACTTTGGCCCAAGCCACAGACTTGCCCTCACTGCACCCAGCGAGGACGCAGCCATGACTGATGTTAGGGAGAAGGTCCAGTTGTTGCTACTAACCCAGAGGAGTCGTAGAGAAGACCATACACTGTTTTGGTGCCAAAAGGTGCGATTCAAGTCTCGGGCTATGAGCTGATTATCTCAGCACGAAGTAAGAGGTGCCGTTTCTAAGTACCACAAATCTTGAGCTACATGCTGTAGGAATGGATGTTGTGTAGCGAATACCAAACACGGTTGCCACTCGTCAAAGGTTAGGAAATCAATCGAGAGATCAGTGTAAAGCCTGTCATTGAGAAAGGTAGCCGTAGCATTTGATCATCTAATAACTTCCTACTCTCCTAACCCCACACTCACCCAAGTATGTCCTCTCTCCTCGATACCAGCACTCTCCCCCATATGTCCCTCCCTCCAACACCGTGCACAATACATTGCATTCTCCTTCGTGTCACCCCAGTCCCCACCGTGCCCCTCCTCACAGCCCTCACAGAATATTGTCGCAGGCGCATAACAGATAGCGCATATATAGCCATACTTCGGCGCTGTTCTTTTCGGAGACTGTGAATCTGTCCTACCCGATAGTCTGGATGTTGGTGCGGAGGGAAGACCGAGAAAATCTACTGGTGGTGATGAAGGCGCTTCCGGAAGGCCCAAGATGGGAGAGTTTGAGTCGGATTTCGGTGGTGGAGTGCGCAGCGCTGACATTCGTGCAGCCATAACTTTGTGGAAATGATCTACTTCTTGTTGATCCTCGTTGCGTTCACTCGCCTCTGGAATTGGCCTTCTTTCCTGGCTTTGCTGCTGTGGCGGTGATGTCGAATTCGGCTTGGACGGTGGGAACGGGACAGTTCCAGGCGAGTCAAGCGATGATTTCCTCAATCTGTCCTCTTGTTCATCGTGCTCTTTAGTCTCAGCATCTTCAGTGAAGTCGAGATCCACATCATCCATGAGTTCAGCAAGAATGACGTCTGCTTCCTCATCCTCATCGTGCTCTTGATGGGTCTCGTCCCCTTCTTCGCTGTCGCCGAAGTCGTCAAACCCCTCCAAAAACTGCTGATGATACTCCTCCAAATCCGTCCCCGGCAGATCCGGATGTGGTAAAGCATGCAATGCCTTTGCATTCGCAGCACAAGACAAGTTCCGTTTGGCTATCTTGGATGTTTCGGCTGCGACGAAACCGAGGGGACCCATGTACTCCTCGTAACTTGGGCGATTTTTTTGTCGTGTGAGCTTATTTGGGCTTTCTGGTTTGGCTTCTGGTTTGGTTTCTTCTGTGACGACCTTATTCGGGGAGATTTTCCTTGCTGAGGCTAGGGCCCGATCAACATCTTCTTCTGTCGGACTATGGCCCTCATCCTTTAAGTATTTTAAAGCTTCGTCTACGCCTTGGCTTGCCCGCTTCGTATAGTCCTCTTTCATCTTTTCAACCTCTCCTCCCTGCCCGTTTCCAGTATCCTTCCCCTTTTCGAACCTCTCAGTATCAACAGCACCGTGATGCCCAATCCCGTGGTGGTGTTGTGCACTCATCGCACCCAAGCCCGGCTGCCTCTTCGAGTTCGAAGTTATAGGTGCTGGAGTAGGCGGTGGGGAGGATGGACACGGTATGGATGCTATGGAATTTTCGCTTGCGGATCGGAGGGCGCGGAGACGGTCGTCGAGAGTTGACTGCGGAGCTGTCAATGTATTTGGTGCTGCGGCCGGTCTATGACAGCGATCAGTTAAGTGCATGAGAAGGAGGTGAGGGATGAGGAACGAGGCCGAAGAAGGGGAAGACGAACTTGGTCGTGTCCATTGACATGTGGGTTGTGCGAAGAGCGTTGAGTCGTGTTAGGAGAGCATCTTCAGGTGTTTGAGAGGAAGACATCGTGGTCTTTGTGGTGGGCTGTGCCACACTTCTTGGCTGAGTGAAGGTAGCTCGGCAGCAGTGTAGAGGGCAGGCTCGTTCGAGGTGCAAGGAAATAAGAAGCTCGGATATCCGCCTATGTATGTATGCTACGGTATTACTCCTAAGTAGCTGAAAACATGAGGGAAACACAGGATACGTAGGAAGTCGGGTTGAAGTAACTAAGGGGAATGTAGAGATTAAAAGGTTGGGCTGGACTTCTCAGATGTCGTTGCGCCATGTGGGTAGTCAGCGGGAGTGGCTTGCAAGGTTGCGTGCACGGTCCTCCCCCACATTTGCAGCTACCCCGCCGGCGGCCCAACTGCACATTGTCTCGGAGGTGTCGTTCTACGAATATTGCTTCATAGTGACAATGAATCCATAGCTACATCTTTATTCGGTAACTACCTAAGCGGGCTATCAAGCTGCCGACTAGTACTCGTCCTCTTCCTCCTCCCCCCCTCCAACCCACCCGAATTCATTATCTGCAGATACTCCTCATAAACACTCAGCTTCTTCGGCTTTTCCTCCTCATCACTTTCCTCCTCCTCGTCCTCCTCACTCTCACATTTTTGCACCGGCTCCTCAACCTCCTCCTCTTCCTCCACCTCATCCTTATCCGCATCCGCAAACGATTCCTTAGCTCTAAGAGCTGCAGGGCGACGTCCACGAGGCAAAGGAGAACCACTTCCCGAAGGCGACGAAAGCTGCTGGAAGACTTCATACTGACTCAGCTTGCGCGGCGCAGTCCGGGGTGGCCCCGAGTGTGCGCCATCCAAGCCAATAACCCTCTTGTTCACAGGCTTCGCCTGACCCCGGGGCGTCTGACTCCCCCGTCTCTCTTTCTTAATCTTGACCTCAGCCAACCTCTGCGGCGCCTTGTTTGACGCATTATGGGCACTACCTTTCCTAGCAGGTGGCAAAGACGGAGTCGCAGACATCGGTCTCAGTGGTGATGGAGCCATCATGAGAATTGGTGCAGGCGCAATCGCAATAGGCTGAAAAGCAGTGCCGCCTTGTGCAGCCTGTTTCTTGGCTAAATTGTTCGCCTTCTTCTTCTCCATCACCTCATGCATTTCTCCCGAAGCCCAGCGCGCTGAAAAGCAAAGTGTTAGCCTCTCCTCATTCGCTATGAAGTAGAGGGTATTATGGGATATGAGAGTTGATAATTGAAGGAGAGAAAGCATAGATCTTCGTGGATAGATCTTTGTCTTGGGGTTGGTGTCTGGTAATGAAAAAGACACAGTCGTCCGATCTTATGTTTGGATGATTGTGTGAAGTTTTCGTCCCGTACCTTTCGTAATAGCCTTCATCTTCTCGCTCTTTGCTTTCTTCGCCGCTTCCTTCTTCGCTAGTGCTTCTGCGACCTTTGGATCGACGTCTCTTGGTGGATGGCCATGAGCTGGGTTATCGTTCTCGCCTTGATAGCTGTTCTCCTCAATGCTTGTGACAGGAGATTCCGGGTCGTCGACCACCTTCTCGGCGCTCTTCGTCACACTCTTTCGTGGTCGTCCGCCCTTGTTTTTCTTAGCTGGTCCACCTGCCAGTGGGCCGAAATCAATAATTGTGCCACCACGAACATTGCCGTTAGCAAAGTTGTCATGAGAAAGAGCTTTCTTCGGAGGCGAACAAGAGTCGTCTTCTGCAATGGTAGTGTCAATACGTGGTCTTGTCGAATCCGCAGGCACATTTGAAGGAGGAATCAACGGAAGGGAACGCGAAGAACGACGAATAAGGCGCCTCGGGATAGGGGAGACAAGACCTTGGCCCTCGGCATATTTCTTAGGCTTCTTAATCTCGCGCTTCGGCCTGAAGCTGGAGCCCGCAGATCCTGGGACTTCATCCGGGGGTGGCACTGGCGGTGCGGGCGTCGTTCCCAAGGGTGGAGCTTCTTCGACCGAGGTTTCATCGGCACGCTTGCGTCGTTTTGGTTTCGGCTCGGCTCCTGGTGGGACACTTGGATCAGACTTGGCCTTCCTGGTCGCTTGCCTCCTAGAAATATCCTCGGGGTATGGTGAGGCCAGTTTGAAACCACTAGTTTCGTTCACGGCATCATCTTCATCATTGTGTACATACTCCTGCGAAAGCACTGAGCGCTTTATTGTCTTGTTTGTACCTCGCGGACCTCGCTTATTTACAGTGCCCCGCGACTTCGAGGCAGCACCGACAGAATGTTTCGCTTGTAAAACACGGGACTCGGCTTCGGACTCTCCCTCTTCATCATCGTTATTGTCATCACTATCAACGGTTTCCTGGGAGAGATTTTGGCTTTTGCGCTTCGTCTTGTACGGGCCTCTCTTTCCGTAGCGGCTCTTCGCTGGAAGAGCTTGTGGCTCTGGATCCAAAGCAAGAATATCATCAGGCTCCGCGCTATAAACGAGAGCTGGCGTCAAGACTCCACGAGTCCTATACCGACGCTTAGGTGGAGGATCGCTAGCATTATTCATACCTTTGATCGTTTTCTTGGTGGCACGACGGCTAGTCTTGGCAGTCTTTGCCGGAGATTCATTCATCTCTTCTTCGTTGCTGGTGATGGACTGTGTGTTCCGCCTGCGGCCTGGCGAAGGCCTGGTGTCCCGGCGTTGGCCCTGTGGAGCGTCCTCTGGCTCCTGAGATGCCGGTCTCTTCGGCCTCTTGGAATTCGTTCCATTGACATCAACTAGTACTTGTTCATCCTCACCGTCAATAGTCGCATTTACGATGGCCATGTCTTCGTCGTCCACTACCCTACTTCCGGAGAGTGGAGCGCCGTTCTTAGGCCTCTTGTTTGGCTTGGCATTCTTCTTTCTGCCGTCATCCTCGCCCTTCTCGTCCTCCACTTCATCTGAGATTGTAAATTTATCGCGCTTCTTGTCCTTCGTGAGAGTAGCGTCAGCAGGGTCCGGTGTGGCATTGCTGCCATCGTCGCCGGAGTTGGCCGCCTGCGATGAAGCTGCAAGAGCCATGGCCTCACGTTCGGATTTCTTGTATCGTCCGATCTTTGGAGCCTTTAAACCCTTAGCCTTAGCCTCACGCAATTTAGCCCAACGATTCTTCATGTTAAGACTCGCAGCGGAAGGTTGCTCTACCTGAGTTCCATCCGGGAGTATTATCATGACTTTCGCTTTGGGCTTTCTCTTGCCTTTTTCGGACATATCTTTACGGCTCTGGCTCGCACTGTCTTCGCCTTCGTCTCCATCGCCGGCTTCAGAGCCTTGGATGGAGTCCATGGCATTCTCTGCTTTCATCGCCTTGCGCTTGACCCAGCCCATCTTTCCAGCTATGCTCCGATTATAGGACTTGATCTTCTTCTTTTCTTCGTCGGTCATGCCGGCCGTGATTCGCTGCTTCTGTGGTCCTTCATCGTCATCCTCCTCGTCGCTTCCATTCTGAGCAGCATCGACATTCTTTGCCCACTGGCCGGTGGACTCCATTGTATCAGACGCAGTCGGATCTGCTTCGAGCGGTTGCAGTCGAGTCTTAGCATCCTTGCGTGGCTGCTTGGTTCTAGGCGAATTCCCTCTAGATCCGGTGAGTGGGATTGCACGGGATGATGGCTGCTTGATGCGCTTGCCACGGCCACCTTCGGGCGGTTCATCGTTGACAGCATTAAGCCCAGATTCTTCACCGGACTCGTCGTCGGCATCGCCACCAGCATTTCTCTGTGGTTGGCGAACACGAAGATCGCGTTCGCCTGCCTGGCGTGGACGCTGACCGATAGGATCCTGATGACCTACCTGGTTTGGAGATTCTCTGTAGATATAGCCATATACGGCCGCTTCCTTCTTATCTTCGTTGCGCACCCAGTCGTCCGTGTAAAACCACTTGGTGGGATCGTCGCTCCTCTGCGGTTTCACACGGGGATCGACGTACTTCTGGGTTGGCTTCAAGCCTTGGTTTGGAGCGCCACGGACACGTGCTCTTTCTCTTGCCTGCTCGTCCTCGATGGAGATGGTGTTTGGAAGATGGTGAGTAATGACAGCTGCCTGAAGATCCATATACTCGTACTGAAGCTCGATCATGGCCTGGTGAATGTTGCAGTTAAGGGCCTGGTGATCTGCTAGTGTACCATTGTTTTCAACCTTCTTTAGCCCGTACTCATACAGCTTCATGTCGCTCAGCTTTGTAAGCTTGTAGACCTCTGTGACATCGTCCGCCTCCTCATCGCCTTCGCGGCGCTCGGGAAGCATCTCCACCTGATCAGGATCATGCGTCGGAATCCACGAGTCGTTACCGACGATGGCGGGAGAGTCATCCATCGACATTGCCTGCAGAGTACTGAGTCCGGACATGTTGGAGGTGGTATCCTCATCGATTTTGGTGTCGCTTTGGTCTCGAGTCATATGGCCATTGGCGACAGGCGGTGTTGATATGTTTGAGTTGTCAGACTCCGCGCCATCGGACATCTGATCTACGCAGTACGTGATGTGCACAAGCTTGTCATAGAAACTCATGCAAGTGAAGTCAAGAAGACATTCGGCACATTCTCTCATATCCTCAGCCATACGTGTATGCAACGCTTGAGCGACCACGTGTGATGGTGCTTGTTCAGAGGTGGTGGTGTTGGTCATCTGGGCGTGGCCGTTATCCCTTGACTCAGACGTCAGAGATAATCGCAATGGATTGGCCGTTTGAGTTTGAACGCTTTGTCGAGCCATTGGGGAGAAGTCCTCAAACTCGGCTGGTTGCGTCTTTTGTCTCCCCATTATTGCTCATAAAAGCTAACGCGAATATATTGATAAGCTTGGCGATCAACGGAATGCTTATGGGTTTTCAGAATCGTCGTAAAGCAGAGAGTGAAGTCTGTTCTGCTGGGTGGTGCGATGAAGAAATTGGAAGCCGAAAAAAGTGACTTGGTCTGATTCGGCTCAGTTCAGGCTTTCACGACTTTTTAGCAGGTGACAAGGTCACGATGACCACTGCGACTGACGGTGACTTCAGACAACAGTGTTCAGGTAAAAGCCTTTCAAAGTGGTTCGATGTGACGATGCCTTGACGAGATTGTGCTAAGGCTTCTCGCAGATGGTGGGCGGCTTAAACGTGACCTGAGCGGCGAAGGAGGTGACTCCTCTTTGGGCGTTTGGAAACTCGCCGATGAGTGTCAACAGGTTGCCGGTTCACCTGTGTTTCTACGAAATGTCTGATGTATGCCTTCTTCAGGATTGCCAATTTCTTGTGATGAGGTTGAGACGTTGGATGGTCAAGGTGATGATGAGGCCAGTGGCTTGGAAGAAAGACTGAAAGTGGCCACCGAAGCTGGAAGACTCGATATATCAAATGACTCTCAGCGCTTGAGATCAAAACGAAACGAGCAAAATAGCCTAACAAATCCAAATAAACGCCTATACCGATATGAGATTTGAAAAGTGCATGTTGTTAAATGAGAGAGAAGAAGTGATATTGTGCGGCTAAAATGGAGTCGTTCCACGCTTCTTTTGTCAATGCGGCAACCGACAGGCCCTGCCGTGCGAACCAATCAAGATGAACAACCCCTTCTCCACACCTGCAACCCTGGGAACTCCAGTTCACGTCAGGAACAGCTGTTTACTTACAAGCTTTCACTCCAGTTTAACAACACTCTTCTCAACAATACTTATTATTACGATACATTATACGCACAGTTTTATCAATTACTACTGATACAAACATATCTCTCCCGCCCAATATGGCGACTATCAAGAAGACCAGTCCAGAAGAGGACGACCTCGCCAACCTCCTAAACGATCTTAAGACGACGTCTAAGCCAAGCGCAAATGCCTCCGCCGTCGCGGCAAACAAGAAGCTCGCACGCGTTCAGACCGGCGGTGACATGGACCTTGACGCGGAGCTGGCTGAGCTCGACTCCCTTGCAGCTCGCCCTCGCACTCCAAGAGTCTCTACACCAGTTGCCGGAAAGCCTGGTAACCGAAGAATGAGCAGCGAAATTCCAAGGACCGCATCTGCGAGTGGCAGGACGAGCGAGGACACAAGAGGGCGCAAGAGCAATGATAGCGCCAGAGTAAGCGGTTATGTTCTTACTCCATCGCAGAACAGCAATGAGGGTGATGAGAAGATTGCAAGGCAGCCAACCCTCGAGGAACAGAAGATAGAGAAGAGCCAAGTTCCAGTCGCCGAGAACCCACAAGGGCAGCCGTCTACCCCAATACGATACCCAGTGTCGCCAGAGCCAACTGGCAACGCCTCCGGTGGCTGGTGGGGAAGTTTGGTCGGCGCCGCTACCACCATCACCAAGACTGCAGAGGCAGCTCTGAAGGAGATGCAATCAAACGAAGAGGCCAACAGGTGGGCTGAGCAAGTAAAGGGTAACGTTGGTGCTTTGCGTGGACTTGGTGCGTAATCTCCCATCGGCGACTCTACTCGTTTCACTATTGATTAGCTAACACTTTTCCTACAGGCGGCGACCTCACCTCTCGCGCTCTCCCAACTTTCACCAACCTCCTCCACACCCTCGCACCACCAATCAGCTCCCACGAGAGACTCCAAATTCACCTCACCCACGACTTTCTCCACTACCCATCCCTCGACCCACTCATCCACAGCACATTCTCCCGCGTCATGGCACAAGTCGAGGGCGGCGACCTCATCGTCCTGAGCCGTGGCTCCGGGAATCAGCACAGCGGACACAGACGCTCAAGATCACAACAGGTCGCGGGCTGGAACGATGGACCATGGTGGAGAGACATGAGCCTGCAGCGCGATTTGGGCGCCGTCAAGGGATTAGTTGAGGGCACTAAGCTTGTCCGAGTCAGCGCCGAGTCCTTCGCAAAGGAGTACCTCGATGCCCTGGGGGGATTGGAGGCGGCAGCCAAGCGTGCGACAGAGGAACTTTCCGAGACCAACCCAGTCAGAAGCTCAGACATTTTCCTTGCCATCCAGGCTGTTCAACACGACGAGCGCGAGGACCTCTTCGCTGGCTCTTCATCCACGACAACTGACGGCGAGAATAAAGAAGAGGAGTCAAAGAAAGAACTTATCACCTTCGCAATCTACCTCCATGACCCACTCCACCACATCACCTTCTCCACCCTCTCCCAATCCATACCCAAGAAGTGGATCGACTGGCTCGACGCCCCAGCACCACACCACGACAGCACCTCTCCATACCATACTCCAGCCCGCCGTGATAGTGTCAGAAATGTGGAGAGCGATCCAAGCTATGATCCGAGACTGCCAGAGGAGATTGCGGACATTGTGCACAGTGGTGGTATTGATCCTCGAGAGTGGGTCAATGAGTGGGTGGAGGAGGCTATCACGTTGAGTGTCGGGACCGTGGCGCAGAGATATGTGGCTAGACGGATGGGTGTGGGTGAGTTGGGCCCGAAGAGGAAGAATGAGGAGGTTATGGCTGATGGTGGTGGGGAAGCTGCGAGAGCTGGTATTTAAGGAATAAATCAAGACTGCGTTGTTCAGAAGAGAGGGAGGTGAAGTCAGGTTGAGGTAAGTATGCGATTATGGATATCACGGCACGCGAGCAGTCTTAGTATTATTGTACGGGATACAGTTCTTGCTCTGGAGTCCGGAGCCCAGCGTAGCGGTACAAGCATCTGAGCGCTATTGAATGATCAGCGACTCTTTACTATTTCGTTCTGTTCTTTCCAAAACTCTCCGTTCATCAGTCCATACACAAACACAAACCCCAGCATGCGATACGTCTCACCGTCATCGTCCGGTTTGAGTAGGTAGGGGAACGTACTTCCCCGAGGTACGAACACCACGTCCCCTTTCGCGAGTATGGAAACCGAGCAACCGATTAACTGACGCCTGGTGATAAAGAACGTTGACTGCGGGTAGACGAAGTCCCAAACTGATCGCCTTGCACCGCGAGTGTGTGCAGCTCTGTCGGTATATTTCTCGAGTAATCCTCTGGATCTAACACGAGCCGAAGGTAGGCTAGGAAGTTGAGCAGAAGCAAGTGCTCGTCCGCCGGATCGCTGTTCTGATTTAATCCATACGAGAAAGCGACAGCCATGGCTTGTGCCGTCACCCGGCTAAACGGCACCTCGACGCCAGACCCCTCCACCAGGCTCAGTAGACGTCGCCAAACCTCTCTCAGTTTCGCCCTGCCCTCCTCGTCATCCAACATCGCATTCCCGAACTGGCTCTCATAATACGGCTCCACATATTCAACAACATCGTGGGCATAACCAGTCAACGAGAGCACCTTGCTTGACTTATCAATCTCCCAAATCGGTTGGCTGTTCCCCGACGGTTTCCACGGAAGAGCTTTAGCAAAACGAAATGGATTCCGAAACAGCATCTCAACATCCCATCTCGGTATCCAGCTAGGGTCCTCCTTCCCTGTTACATAAAGCATGACATCCGTCTTTTTAAACGTCAAAAGGGCCGCCTCCACACTATCCCTATAAACCTCCAACATCGTCTTCTCATAATCCGGCCGCAACACCCTCTCTCCCTCAGATAATTCCATTCAGCCCTCGGAGTCCATAGATAACGTCACGCTGGTCAGTACTAGAGAAGTTGGAGACGAGGTAGAGCATGCAGGGCCAGTTCTTGGCGTTGACGAGGCCGGTGGTAATTTCGGCTGCGAACCAACAGTTGGCACCGGAGAAGTGGTGGGAGCGGGAGAAGGAGGTTTCCATGATTATGTAGCAGGCGATTAGGTTGACTTTGTCCCCGGTTATGGTGTGGTTGCCGAGGTGGACGACGCGGGAGAGGTTGGCGTTTATTTCTTGGATGCATCATACTGGGTGTGTTAGTTAACTGGTTGAGATCGACGCTATTGGAGGTGGAAATATATTGGAGGAGGCAGGGAAAGAACGCGAAACCGGGTTGGCGTGAGAGGACGTGATGGAAAGATGGAGAGAGGGGGAACGGGAGGAAACGACAGACATCGTGTGAAGTATGGATGCGTGTACAGCCATAGAAGCGCCCTCCATACTTCGTCGCTGTTGAATGGCGATTGGTCGGGCACTGGCAGGAGATGGCGCTTCGAGGTTAGGATTTGAAGATAGATATTGTCTTCAGACTGGAGGTCATCCGGGGAGATGGAAAGTTTTTCGCATATGAAAGCAGAGATCTTCTCTACAGCATCGATAGCGAACATAACCATGCCCGGCGCGTCCGCATTTTCAGGTTCAAGCCAGATCAAAACCGACCTCGCACGCTCATAGATCTTTCGCATCATGTTAACCTGCTGGCTACGCTCGGGAATGTCGCCCTGATTGATGCACACCGCATCGGCCCATAACCACCTCGATCTGTCACGGTATCGCAGGTGCGTCAAGCCGCTCTGAAGGCTCTTGGTCACCCATACCGTTCTGCCATCGATGTGTACTGGCATGGTATCGTTCTTGTCGCCCCAGCAGTATGAGATCGCCTCGTAGTTGGGCACAGTGGACCAGTCCACGATATGCATCGTGCCAATCACGGGATCATATTCACCGCCGGGAAGAAGCTCCAGGACTCGGAAAAATGAGTCGCATGGAAGAGCTTGGTATTTGTAAGCTTTAGCGGGAGATTGAGACATGATGTTGCGCCTTCATGGGCTTCAACGGGGCCCGAATTGAAGTCACGAAGAAGCTGAGGGATAAACGTGGAACTGAAACGGCGGTACTAACCAGGCTTCACAGCCACAGTGGTGGTGATCATAGTCTATGGAACTGCGGGAAAACCGGCATCGAACAATGTGGCAGTACAGAAAACCTTCGCAGTCAGATTTCCAATCAGTTTCTCGGATGGTGCGAGCCTCAACGAGTTCGGGATCGGCGGTATGCAGAGCTGAGCTCAAAGGCGGGGTCGTGGTACGTGTACAAGAATCCAAACCAGCCCATGGCCCGTGGACCTTGTGACCCAAACCCAGGATACAAAATGACGGAACCATACTTTAAGATCGTGTATGGTAGTCGGCCATTTTGCAAGCATTCGTGGTCCGCGAACGACTATCGATACAACCTCAATTCGACACAGCCATCAGGCGCTCTCATGGTGACAGCCTCAGCACCAAACTGGAGACTCGGCCGGGGACAAGTTTGGGGACAAGTTTGGGGACTCAGAGCCAGTTTTCGGCACAAATAATAATTTACTCCATCATTGGCCGAGTAATCTGGAGTATTACGCTACTCTGCCCAAAATGGTTACTTTTTCGTTACTCCAGCATTATTCGAGTGACAAAGAGTAATATGCCAAGAATGCCAAGGTGCCAGAGGTTTCGGATTTTGTGAATGCGGTTTTCGACTTTGAATACTTGGATTCAAGATACTTGGATTCAAGACATAGTTGTCGCCTATCACTGTTCATCATGTCTGCGCGGTTGAGCTCTGTTTGTTAGGACATCTATAACGTGCTTCATCACCGAGTTGCGCATATCACCCAGCTGCGCGCTTTTGTCCGGAATTTTATCTATTCATTCCTACACACTTTTCCACCACAACGTAACAATGTCATTGCAAACCCGTGAAGCGAGAATCATGCTAGCTGTGGAAGCTATCCAATCTGCCAATAAAATAAGCATTTGAAAAGCTTCTGCTCTCTATGAGGTACCCAAGTCATCTGTGCGCTATGAAATGAACGGCCACATTCCTAGAGCTGAGACGCAAGCCAATAACCATATTTTGAAGCCAACTGAAGAGGACGCTGTCGTCTAGTATATTTTAGACCTGGAGACGCTAGGGTTTCCACCGCAGATTGCTGGTGTTGAAGACATGGCTAATCTACTTCTCGAAACGCATGGTACGCCACGCGTTGGAACTCAATGAGCATATCGATTTGTTAATTCCCACCAGAACTATAGACGCGTTTTACGCGCGTCTATGACTTTCAGCGAGCTTTATGCGAGAATACTAAGTTTATTGGTACAGTTGTATCCAATATGAAGATGAAGTACAGTGTTCAAGCCTGTTGTATAGTTGGGATTCTCTTTCCTCAGGCAACCTCCGAGGGTACCGGTGGTCTTAGCTAGATCTTGGCACGCTTCTATTGCCGGCAGTAGCTTGTTCTGCAGCGTCGGCAACATTATGTTGGGTTGGTCTCCGACTGACTCGTAGTCAGCCTTCCTCGACAAGGCGTCCGTCGGTTCGTTTTTCCTGCTCGGTGAAAGATGGTAACGCCATATGCAGACAGCATTTGCACCCACCTGACTTGCCTCCAGCTTAGGGTCGTAGTTTCCATAAAGCATTTCAGGTTGTTGTGGTCTGTCAGCACCTCGATGGCGTGTTGGCTACTTTCAGAATAGTGTCTCCAGTGCTAGAACGCCTTGACAATAGCCAGGAGTTCCTGGTCGTGTGTCTCATAATTACGCTCAGCCGGCTCCATCTTCTTGTTCCAGAATGCCACTAGTCTCTACCCGGGTTGGTTGGCGTATACTCCAGCTTCCATTTGTTGTCAGAGTACCGCGGCCAGTGCAAACCCCACGCATCGGTTTCCAGCCTTATGACCCTCCTGTGTTCAAAATGGACAAGTACTGGTGCTGTGGTGAATGCCTGCATTAATTCATTGAAAGCGGCTTGCTGGTCTGGACCCCACTAAAAGGGTCCTTTCTGCTTCCCGGCTTTGCTACCTTTCATGAAGCCAGTCAGCGCTGATACGGTTCAAGAGTAGGACTGGATGAAGCGCCGGTAAAAGTTGGCAAACCCGATTAACACCTGGACTTCTCGGAAAATCTTGGGCGTGGGCCAGTCGGATATTGTTTCAACCCGGCTCCTCTCCATTGCCACACTGTCCATGGATACCACCTAGCCCAGGAAGTCAACGCTCGTAGTGTCAAACGCGCACTTGGTTAGTTTTGCGTATAGGTTGGCTGACCGTAGTCTTTCCAGCACCTGTCTTACGTGGCTGTGGTGTTCTCCTTCTATTTCAGAATATATCAGGATGTTGTCCAGATAGGGGCTCTAGCGCGACTGATGCTCCTCTGGATTCAAGGTATCCCCTGAGCACTGCAAGTTCCATTTCCGACAAGCTGTACACTGGTTCGTAGGATGGTTCTTGTTCTCCCATATCGATGACGTGCGTCTTTTGCCGAGTTCCGGTAAGTCGTCTGCTTTTCCCTCCACAAACACCTCGGTATTTCCAGTAGACCTTTGGCACTTCACACGCAGTGGTGGTTGCAGCTATGGTAGAAGAGAAGACACCCGCCGGCTCACCCCCTGGTTCCTCCATGCTGAACAACGCCACGCGGTTGATGCTGATGAGCAACCTCCAGATCCTCTGCCTCCAATCTCCTGCCTCCAGTATCTGTGGAGCAACCAGTGCCTTCCAAGGAGCAGGTAGATTCCTGGTGAAGACATGAATAGGAGTTTCTGTTTCGCCTCGAATTACTGCTGGAAGTGGTTTGCTCAGACTAGTGTGGTTACCGCGCCGTAGACTGGCACGCCTTTACCGTTAATCCCTTTTACCTGGCGGGGTCCTGGTTCCGTTCTTTCCAGCCCACACTCTTTTGCAAATAAGTGGTTCACCGTCGACACGTCCGGCCCAGAGTCAACCGGGGCTTTGACCGACCTCCAGGGCCCACCTGCGTGCACTCCCACCTCTATTTTCATCTTAGAACGGGCACGCTTTGGGGCCTGTCTTGGTTACCACCGGCGTCTTGGCTTCCGCTGGCTTTGCCCCACCAGTTTCCCTTTGCCCAATTGGCAGTCGTCTCTATTGTGACAATAGTATTCACAAGAGTCTTCTGGTTCTGGATTGTGCCCTTGGTGTGGCCGCCTTCAATCAACCTCTCACGGGTTTTTAACAGGATCCTCGTGAGCATGTTTGTTACCTTCTGGGTTTTGGTGTAAAGGTTCCATTTGCTGGTCCAGGTCTTTGAGGTAGGTTACAAAGCTCTGTACGCCCTGGCCTACATTCTGTGTGACTTTATGGTAGTCGAATGCTGCAATCCTCTTGCAATTCTCCGGATAAGTGCCTAGGTCCTGGAGGAATTTCTCGAACTTGGCAAATGTCATCGTTTGTTCAACCCCATGTTATCGTCCGGTGCACTCTGCGTCCCACACTTTCATAGGCTGGTCCTCCAGGTATTGGGCCGGTCGAACCCCCTGTCGGAAAAAGTCAAGGCTGATACAAGAAGACGCATTGCACTGGTGCAAGGAAATCATTGAGCTCCGTCTTGTCTCAACCCTTTTCAACACAAGCCTACAACCTCGACGCCGCTACCGCCGCCTCTCCTGTCAACAGGCTTCACCCCTCAACACTCAACACCTGCATCTGTCTCAATATCCACAGGCTAGGGTTCATGAGGCAGTACTTGGACCAACGAATCAATGCTTGTTAAATCTTCAGATACGTGTCGTACCTTGTCAGGGGCGGCCACACAGTCCATGGCCAAAACCAACTGTGACTTTAGTATCTAAATCCGGTATGATTCTTTAAATAACAACTCATACCAGACGGTTTTGTTGGCTGACCAGGCTGAAGTACTAGGGCGAATTGCATATAAGAACGCAAAACCGCCATGTGATTTCTTCTCCAGCTTAGTTATATCTCCTACAACATCAATATATTCATCAGGCGCCGTTATTACTTGTATTAAGACTTGCTAGCTTCGTTTCTGCCATTCTGCGTTCGGACCTTACTCTCTTACTTCTCTATATCAACATTATGATTAGCCACATCATCGTCGTCATCATCATGCGCCCATTCAACACTTCAGCAAGAGCTCTTTTCAAAAACTCGGCTTTCCGGTCGAAAGCATCCCTAGACCCCACAGATCTGCCTATGAAAAGCTTTTTGCGCCTGGTGGAGGCGCTGAACAGGTATGAGTTTCTATCCCTACATCATAAAATGGTCTTCTGACACGGCCTTCCAGAAATTTGAGAAGATTAAATCTGCACTAGTGCGGTCTCGTGATGGAAACCCAGTCCATCAGTCTTCATATAATAAGGCGGACATGGCTTGGACTATCAGCGTTTTCGTTGAAGGGGAGAAAGACAAGGCGGCCTGTCACATTTACGAGGACGGAACGGGGACTAGAAAGAAGGGTGACCGTCGAGAATAAGTAGCTGCCTTCTGTGCGTTTTGCCAGTATTAGATTACAGTTCTCACTGTAGCATATATCTCCCAATACGCAAGTAATTATCACATACGACCATAGACTCAAGAGAACTGGGCATCCCGTCCGCTCTGCCATACATAACCTTGAGATCGGTGGATTAGTTGGTTATAATCTATGAGCGAGATTTCCAACTAGTCGGTCCAACGCTTAGTCGGTCCAACGCTAATTGCATACTTTTTAGGGTGAAAGATTTATATACCCTACATCTCTCTTGTAAAGATTGATATACCTAAAAAAGATTCATATACCACACCGCTTTCCATGACCGCTACTGAGACCTCACTGACGCTGTCGCCCCCTATTCATGGGGACGACGGCACTTTCTCATATTGTGCCCCGTTTCCCCGCACGTAGAACAACGGCTCCGTACGGGGCCCCCAGGCCGTCGTACAATTGTACGACGGCCATCCTCCTTCCGGAACCTCCCTTTTCTAGGCCGCCCTCGGGGCACTCTAGTTACAGGCGGCCCACAAGGGTCATCTAGACGGACGGCAAGGTCTGAGATGTCGACCGGTGGCATAGGCTGGACATAGGTAGTTGCCCACGTCGCTGGCGACATTGTCGTAGAGATATAGGGGGTCAATTGACCCCCTTGCCGTAGAATTAGTGTAATGGCATGCTTACACGGAATGCCATTACACTGGTATTGACGGCACGTACAAGTACGTGCCATCAAGTCTACAACGAACACCTTGCCGTCAGGCTGGTGAATCCGGGCCTCTGTCAGCGACGAGGCCTGGCACCCGTTCCCCTGGGCCGTTAATCGGTCTGCGGATATAACGCCCTGTACGAAGGGCAGTCATATCCCTTCTGTTGTCGATGAGAAAGAGGGCTGAGGCAAGCCTCTCAGCCCTCTTCTCCATAACTCGATGCCAAATGGCATCAAGAAGAGCTACAATTGGTAGCTCTCGGTCGAGTTTCAGAACGGCGTTCTGAGACTCGACTGCGTTACTCGTTTCGTGGCCGTATCGATGGCCTCGAAACAAGCAGTCAGCCCACTTGTTAGGCTCAGCAGCCTCGAGGTACGCTGCTGCCTCCCCTTACTTGTCACGAAGCTTTTGTAATGCTTCGTGATATGCAGGCACTGTTGGTGCCCGCGCTATAGCCCAGAAGGGCTGTAAAGCCCGGCCGGACTTCTGGACGAAGTTCTCCTTAAGGTGGTAGCAACACCATGCCACTGCCACCAAGGGGCCGAGAACTCTCTCAGCTGTGAGTAATCCCTTGTCTCGGTCAGACAAGAGAGTACTCGCCGTCGCCGAAATCTCTGGAATTGCCCAGCGGAGATGCTGGAGGAACCAGGACCACGAGTCCTGGTTCTCTGACTCTACCACCGCCCAGGCAAGGATGAGAGTCTCGCCATTAGCATCAATGCCAACAGCGAGAAGTAAGGTAAGAACGAAACGGGCCTTTAGGAAGGTCCCGTCAACAATTACAAGTCGTCGGCAAAGGGCATAAGAGCCCTTTGCCTCGCTTGGGCAGATGAAAATCCGCTCGAAGCGGTGGAGTCGGTCTCGATGTAGTTCGACATGAACTGCTGGCGAGACCGACTCCAAAAGCTCTTTGTAGGCTGGCAACAGCTGGAAGCTGTGCCGTTGCCGGCCAATATCCCCGTCTAGGAGGCGCAATCGGCACTCCTGGGCTCTCTTGTAGTCAATCTCCTCTGCGAATTGAACGCGGAGGAGATTAAGTATCTCAGATGGAGAGGTCTTATTCGTCACTAAAAGGTAACGAGAGACTACTCTATCCAACCATTCTTTCCTTGAGGCAGAGGAGAATTTCCTCTGCCCTGATCCTCCGCAATGGTGCTCTCCGTCTAAGACAGAGAGCACCCACATGTCATCGACGACGGAGGGACGGCACCGCCAGGGGCAGCCGTCATCCGCGCAGATCCACGAATCCCGACTAGAGTCTCGACGCTCAGTCCGAAAGACGAACTTCTCTTTAACGGCCCAGTCGTCGAGGGCAAGGAGAATGTCGTCGAGTTCGAAGAACTCAGTGCCATCTTCGGGCACCGAAGATGAGACAGCGAGGCCATGGCCACAATGAGGGCGGGGGCTGGCGAATTAGCGTCGCCGTCGTCAAGGAGGTCGTCGATGCCGTGCTGGTGGTGGTGTGGAAGTTGGCAGAACGGCAGAAAAGCTGGAAGGAGTTAGCGTTGGGTATATCAATCTTTACAGGGGAGATGTAGGGTATATAAATCTTTCACCCTACTTTTTACGGTGTTCTCCGTATTTTTGATCCCGTGTGGTGACGCTGATCTGCATTTTGTTGGGGGGGTTGGTCGGGTGGATCAGGGTATGGAAAGCTTGATTTTATGGGACTCCGATTGAGATCTGTTTGTTGGTTGATTCAGAAACCCTCCCCTCCCTTACAAAAATGGATACTCTTGTCAGCATCAAGCCTTCCTATATGTAATATAAATGCAAAACCCTATCTATTCCGAGCTTGTAACTTCTTTCTTCAATAGTCTCTGGGTTTGCATTGACCTCATAAATGCGATGTTAATGCGCTCGGCAATGGGATTTCTGGGGTCCTTGAGCGAAAACGAATAGCAAGGCACTAATAAACTAGACGGGACTTAGCGCCGCGCGTCAAAACCGACTTGGTAGATTCGCAAATAATTCCCTTCTAGTCAAGCTCTGCCCAACTACCTCCACAAATATAGGATTAGATACCCACTTTTGGTATAGAAGATTTTATGGCATTGGTCTTTTTGTTCGGTTGTGTGCCTCACCCCCGCCTTGTTCGGGGGCTCGGTTTACGAGGAAGAGATTGCTGATGATCGTTGATGAGCATGCATAACGCGAACGTCCCTATCAGGTAGGTCATTAGGATGGTTCCTGACCCGTTCCTGAGAATCTTTCGTCGCATGATACCCCATACCCCATACCCCATACCCCATAACCCCGCGCTCTAGCCCCATCCCAACACAGCGTTCTATACCCCGCATGCAGTCCGTGTGCGTGCACATGCAGAAAGAGTTAGTTAATCCTCGGAATGTCAAACCCAATCCCCATATTATATCCTCAGTATTCGGTTTTTCTTGACATGTGAAAAAATAATGCCTCATAACGAGATGCAGTTTGCGCGCAATGGGGGCCCATTCCTATTTCTGCCCTTGTGCAGATGAAGAACTATATACAGACTGTGGGAACCCCGGAGGAAAGCCAGTTGGACTAGACAACATCACCACCCTACGGCCTTCATCTCAGTTCCCGCTAACGGCCAAAGAAGACAGTGCCTCTGCCATTGCTACTTGGAAAGATGAAGTCCTTCACTGCTCTCCTGAGCTCTGCTTCATTATTAGCTTTGGCTTCTCATGTCTCGGCCGTACCAACTCCAGACACCATCCAGGCCCTCGACGCACGACAGGCCCTCGACGCACGACATGTCCTCGAAGTAAGACAAAACACTGGCGTGAATTCCCAAAACAACAAAAACACCGTCAACCCAGCCACCGCGATCTATCCCAAGAAATCTGATGGAGATGCCCCTTACTCGGTAGACGAGAACACCCTCCGAAGCGCCATCTACATCCCATCCACGTTTCAGTATGGCAAAACTGGAAAGCAACCCGTGCTCATGGTTCCCGGGACTTCGCTTCCAGGAGGGATATCATATTCGAATGCCTTCGGAAAGTTACTGGCTGCTTCCAGCTACGCAGACCCAGTATGGCTCAACATCCCGGGCTACACCTTGGGAGACGCCCAAGTGAATAGTGAATACGTGGCCTACGCCATGAACTACCTTTCTGGCGTCAGCCAGCATAAGAACGTCTCTGTGGTTTCATGGTCCCAGGGAGGCGTTAATACACAGTGGGCCTTAAAGTACTGGCCGTCGACACGAAGCATCGTGAACGATTTCGTGGCTCTTGCCCCGGATTTCAAGGGCACTACTGCGGCCAACGTGGTCTGCAGCGGATTGACATTTTTGCTCTGCACACCATCGATCATACAACAAAGTGTCACGGCGAACTTCATCTCCACGCTCCGAAGCAACGGCGGCGATAGCGCATATGTTCCCACCACAACATTCTACTCCGCCACCGACGAGCTTGTCCAGCCAGAGTCCGGAACCGGCGCGTCATCAATTCTGTTGGATGCTCGCAATGTCGGCGTCACAAACAATCAGGTCCAGGATATGTGCGCCGGTACTATTCAAGTTGTTCTCCACGAAGGTGTTCTGTACAATGCGGTTGCCTGGGCTCTCCTAAAAGATGCACTCACCCATGATGGACCAGGAAACCGCTCTCGGTTGGATACTAAGACGATATGCACGGCTTTGGCGGCCCCAGGTTTGAACGCCATCCAGGGTGAAAGCATCTTGCTCACCGCTGTTCCCAACATCCTTGCGTACAAGACTCATGTTTTCACCGAGCCACCTATCATGGCATACGCGAAATAAGCGGAGAAATATAGGTGTCAGAGGGTGAAGAGTCTGGTACACTTAATGGCGAGCAGAGAATCGTAGGAATGGGCTTTTCAGGCTGTCGCTTATAATCACAAAGGATGACGTGTCCTTAGTCACGTGTCGTTAGTCACGTGTACATAGCTATCACCACCGGCTAATCCTCGTAGCGATTGAGTTTTATATAGCAGCAAGTAAATGTCACCTTGATGAGATTCCAGACAACCTCGGGGCACGCTAATCCCATCCCCTCCACCCGCTTTCTCAAAATCAAATAGCCAGGAAGCTTACGGATACGATGCTGCAACCTAGTTTGCTTTTCCTGCTCCCGCGTCAATGCCTAACGCTTTGCTAAATGCCAGTCAACCCGCAACACACACAGTGTTTGATATAATCTGCGCCCTAATGGCATCAATAAGACGTTGGGGAATCTAGAGAAATAGAGCTAGAGTGAGTGACATCGAGATCAAAAGAACTATCAGTCCCCACGTGACTGTCAAGCGCCATGGTGGCCGTTGATCAGTTTCACCATCGCCACCAACTAGTGGCTGCCCATTTATCAAACCAAGACCAACTCCTTACTCCTTCACCTCTCCAAGAAGCCAAGGGTCTTCTAATAGCTCAGAGGGCGTCGCTCTCGATTCCGGCGTCCACCTGACCATTTTGCGGACGAAGTCGAGGAAGCCTTTCTTATTGGAGCCCTCGAGATTTCTCTCGGAATCCTCCCAAGACACTGGTAGGACAGGATTCAGGCACTTCCAATTGCCTACCGTATGTATATTAGATTGTCGAATGCACATTCTTGGAATCAAGGGCTTACCTCTATCATCGAAGTAAACGGAGCTGCACCCGCTTCGTTGGAGGAACTCGAGGGGAGGAGGTCCTAATAGACCAACTATACTAGCAAGGTGGAAGCGGTTCCCATACTTGCCAGTCTCGGGGTCAAGCCCATCGAACATACGTCTATTCTCAAACATGTCCCAGACCTAGAAGCTCTCATTAGTTTCGCTACGACGTATTGTGTTATTAGCTATATTCAGGGAAATCTCGCACCATGACCCCGACGTTCCATATATCCACAGCATAGCCCCAGGGCATCTCTAGAATGACTTCGGGAGCCCTGTAAGGATCCGGCTGGATGTCATTACAGTGCTCGACCTGTCCGTTCCGAGCGAGTGAGAAGTCACACAGGATCGGGCGTCCAAATCTCGTTGGAATACCAAAATTTGCGCTCTTGTAGAGATTGTACCCGTTAAGACTTTTATAAAAGCCCGATGCCGCGATTTCTTTAGTGTCCAGCTGTTCCACGATAGACGAATCCGTCAAACCCAGCAAGATATTCTCCTCTTTTATATCTGGCTTTCTGTTAAAATGTTTTCTAAAGCATAGTAAGAAGAACAACCTGACCTGTGTGGATGATATGGCATTCGCTATGCAAGAAGTCTAGTGCGAGCAGCAAATGGATCAAAATTTGTTTGAGCATTGCCTCGGGCAGTTTACAATCTGGATGAGTATACCGGAGGCTCAATATATCGTTAAAAAGAACCTCGTGAACTAAACATTGATGGCGATTCCATGCTCTACTCGTAATAGAGAAGGAGTCCTGAATGGTGCGGACATACACCTTGCCTGGATGGTTGGGGTTCCCCACGGTGCTAAGATGTTTGTAAATGGATGTTTCGTTGTCAATCTCATCTTCTGCAACCAAATCGTGGGCGTAAATTTTTAGTGCGGCATATTTATTCGTGCTGGTATATCTGGTTAATGCTAGACTCCACCTTACACCCTCTTAGTTACACTCACGCTAGGTTACGACAGCACCATATCGTGCTTGCTGATCCGAAGCCAAGTTTTGCCACAACCTTATACTTTTCATTAATGCCTTCGCCCAAGGTCATTGGGTAGAACTTTTCGAAGCCCATCTTCCTCTCTTCTTCAAACGGGTTGGCTGAGGATGACATGGACCGCGATGTAGCGCGGCATGCGCGAAATAAGGAGAATGTAGTAAGACGAGATCTATCCACTGAAACATTCGTCGAAGGCATCGCTGCCAAGGTCCCTATCATCACCGGAATCAAGTTGAACGGATCTCAGCCCCATAAGTCCCACGACGACCAAGCTGATCCTAAGCCCGTCATATCCTTCGCTCTTTACAAGTCGAACAAGTTAAACAGCCAGAGTCGTGTTGCAAGTGGTCACGTTCATGATGACGGCACTGGACATATCAATTTCCGCTCCAAATACAAGCAATATCGTGCCATTACGGGAATGGAGTACAACCCCCCGGCTAATCAAAAGCCTTAGGGCTGCAATGGTCGTTGAGATCCGAAAGAAGGAATAAGCGGTGGGACTGAGAATGGGTAGAAAGGTTGAGATGCTACCGGCTAGGAAGTTAGACAGGGGTGATGAGATGGGTTGTGTCACCTAAGGGAATCAAGATATGGTGCGAGATCTGGGTTGTGAAAATCAATATAGTTCACGTCTATAGTAGCCATGTTGAAATAAAATAGGTCACTGAGCCTCAAGTTATCCCTTGTCTTGCTTTTTGCACCTGACGCGGTGGACAGACAAAAAACATCATCCTCACCACCATAGGTTGACCATGGTTCGTTCGTATCCGCCGACAAGTTTGATCCGTTTATGAGACATAGACTGGCTTAAAAACTATATCATCGTGTTCCGGAGAGCCTTCGTACAGTCGGAAGTGGAGCCCCGGCAGGTGATGCCCTCCGTCCTCGCCGTCTGTCGGCTGGTAGTCAGGTCGCCTCGACGGGCCATCAGCTGGTTTGGCCTTACCGGGCCGATACTCAATATTAAAGTCGTATCGCGCAAGGGATTCTGCCCAGCCTGCCTGTCTGCCATTAAGGCTCCTTTTAGTCATGAAATACCAGAGGTTGTTATGGTCGGTTCGGACCCGGACTGGTCGCGCCACACCTCGGAGGTACTGGCCCCAGTGGTTCATTGCCAGCACAATGGCCATAAGCTCTTTGTCATGTGTATCGTACCGCAGCTCCACCGGCGTGAGTTTGCGGGAGAAGAAGGCGACTGGGTGCCATCTTCCCTCCGGCCCGGCGCCGAATAGTTGCGAGTGGATACCGGAGGTGGCGTACCCCGAGGCGTCCGTCTCGACCTGGGTCTCACGATCAGGGTCGTAGTGCCGTAGCATCGGCGCAGTCGTGAACCGCTGCTTTAGCGTTTGGAACGCGTCGGTAGCTTCAGGCGTCATGACAAAGGCCTTTCCCTTCTCAACGCCGGTTGTCTTCAGGAGGTTAGTGATGGGACCGACCACCCTGGAGTAGCCCTCGATGAAGCGCCTGTAGAAGTTGGCGAACCCCAAGAAAACCTGGACCTCTCGTACTGAGCGGGCCATCGCCACTCGTGGATGGTGGCGACCCGGGCGGGGTCCATGCTAATTCCTTGGGGTCCTACGATAAATCCTAGGAACTCGACACTGTCCGACGCAAATACGCACTTCCTTAAGTTGGCGTAAAGCCGGTGGGTCCGCAGCCGGTTGAGAACCTCCTCCACAGCTTCCTGGTGACAGCTAGGGTCTTCTGAGAAGATGAGGATGTCGTCGAGGTAGACCACACACGTCACATCGACTAG
>RCNJ01000175.1_pt1 | contig 47049 bp, 41 predicted proteins | sample 2041171 | NCBI WGS metagenome assembly RCNJ01 (sample SAMN09708213, study PRJNA481090) | feces metagenome | biome: feces | host: Pygoscelis adeliae | place: Antarctica: Rookery Lake | collected 2010-03-01 | reverse complement strand
CCCCCCCCCCCCCCCCCCCCCCCCCCCTCAAGGCGCGTCCTTGATGACTTTCCTCATCTCGCCGACCGAGCATTGGCTGCGCAGGTGAGCCATTCCAATCAGTTGACCTTTTCAGCTCAATCGTCCGCACAGCCCTCATGCCTGCTTCGCTACCTCCACCGGCATCTACAAAAAGTAATCCGCCACCGGCTTCTTCGCCGGCATCCCCCTACTATCCTGCGGCGCAGCTTGGAAGACTCTATACCTTCTTCCCGGCCCCATCGGCAGCGTCTCCCCCCTCGCTTGGCCTCCCCTCTCCCCATTTGCTCTGCCCACAACACTGGACCCATCTTCCCCTAACTCCAATATAGCCGCAACGTTGCCGCATCTATAACAATAATTCGGTGCTGACCACACGGTGACGATACTTTTATCAAACATCTCCTTAAACCCCTCCATAACCAGTTGATGCGCCCTCGCAATCAAACTAATATTATTACTATGATTAAACTTCTGTACAGTATCAGCGCCGAACAAGAAACCCGCGCCGCGGGGCGAAAGTCCCCACCCATCAATGTCATCTGGGTCAGACCACAGGAGATCACACATCGCGCCTTCGTGCGGGACTTCCTGTTTGCGGTCCAGTAGCCGGATCTTATCCAGCGTGTCAATTAGCGGCGACAGGCCGCCGTGCACGCAGAACACGGCTGAGGAGTCGGTGCCAAGAGTGCCGTTGCTGTGGGCTGAGGCGCCGGAGCCAGGTGGGCCAGTGAGCTCCGGCGCTTTGCGGGAGGCGGTTGGGGAGTTGGAGGCGCGGAGTGAGTTTGGGGATGGTGTATCCGAGGTGATGTGGTTGTTGCGGCGCGGTAACCGGGTGATCATCCGGCCTTCGGCGTCGAGGACTTCGATTTCCGTGTTGAGTTCGCGGTATTCGTCTAAAGTCAATGTGTCGTCCCCCATCGTGCCCGTGCTCGTCTCCTGCGCAGGCTGCATCCCGTTACTCGCGCCCAGCACAACCGCGCCGAGGGCAAGGTAGTCAAAAATTTCGCAGCAGTACCGCCATACATTCGCGGAGCCGTATTTCCGTAAACACTCGTCGTAGAAACCGTACACGGTTGTGATCTGTCGGGACTCGTGGTTTCCGCGGATCAACGTCATGCGGTCTGGGTAGCGGACCTTGAGGCAGAGGAGGAGGAGGAAAGATTCGAGACTGTAGAAGCCACGGTCGACAAAGTCGCCCATGAAGAGGTAGTTGGTGTCTGGGACATCACCGCCGACGCGGAAGAGCTCCATGAGGTCGTGGAATTGGCCGTGGATGTCGCCGCAGATCTGTGGTTATTAGCTTGTGTTTGAAAGGTGTTGGGGATGGGAAGTTGCAGGAAGACGTACTGTTACTGGTGCAGTGACGGTGACAACATTGCCTTCTTCGATGAGGAGCTCGCGCGCTTTGTGGCAGAGCTCGCGGACTTGCGCTTCTGGTATTGGGCGACATGCGCGCAGTTGTGCGATTGCCCTTTGCGACGGTCAGCTGGAGCTCAAGGTGCTGTTGTAATGGTGTGCAACATACTTATCTAAGTCGCTCATCTTGTCTAAGAATGATGAAGGATCGCACCGTGTTGCGCGTCCTTTCTATCAGTCTGAGCTTGTGGTGTTGTTTCACAAGTGTGCCGCGGTATCGTCTGGGGCGCGGTAAAGCTCGTTTGCTGTGATAGCTTGCTGCTGGCGGTCTAAGTAAGGTATCCTGATGAGGTGTGGTCCAATATGATGATGTTCAATAAGGTTTTCCGTGAAGATTGTTTTGGCAATGTCGTGAAGTTCTGAGTACTCAAAGTCGCAGAAGGTAGTTGCTGTTGCTTGGTGCCCAAATAAAGATCGCGACTGGGGACAATCGCCAAGCTGACAGCGGCAGCCTCGTGCTAGCTGACAAGCGCGGGTTGAAGCTAGCGGCCGCAAATTTGGGAACCCAAGTTCCTGACAGGCGGCGAAATGGAAACATGGCTCGACAGTTATCCTAGAACACCAACATCCCGCTGTCGCCCACTTTGGTCGCTCTTTATAGAAAGACAACTTTATCGGACTATCTGTACGAGCATATCATCAAGACGACCAATTGGCCCATGCTGACGCCTTGAGCAGCCTCATTTTGCGCCGTACGACAACTTTGCCCTCACTACTTTTTCACTGCTGCCAGGATGGTCCCCTCGATGCACCCAAGGTCCAAAGTGACGGGCACGATTTTCTGGGGAACTTTGGCCGCTAGTTTTATGGTCGTCGGCATGCCGCATCTGCTTCCATGTCCAGCGCCACGAGTCGCCTACCAAGAGGGAGTGCCAGGACCCGACGGCAAGATTCGGAGGAGAAGGAGATGTGCTTCAGAAGGAGGAACGGATGGGTCTATCACAGAGCAAGGAGCTGCTATGATGAGAGCGAGCCCAGCGAATAGCGAGGATGAGGATTTGGAGGAGATTAAGTCAAAAAAGAGAGACTGCCCAATACCGAAACCGGCAGTGATGGTTGGACAACTTCTGGGCATGAAAAAGAACACTCCAGAGTCTTCGGAAAAGGACAGCACTATTGCCAAGCCACCATAATAATTCTTTCAGGAATGGAGTCACGAACGAAGCGGAGAGTACGACACGTCTGGGATGAGGTGTCCGCCACAGAATGAGACAGAGCAGCTAAGCGGCATCTGACTGCGCTGAAAGCGGCTCTATCAATCTGAAGGAGAGGCGACGACCGGTAACTGTGAGGTCAGTTAAGCAAGAGCAGATGGATTGTAAGAATACCACGCATTGCTGTCGGCCAACCGGAAGAGGGAAGGAGCTCTACCTGGGCATGCTGTAATTGTACGCAGAGAAATACATATCATAGGGGCACAGAGCGAAGATATCTCGCCGGCCTATATGCCACACGCCAGAATATAAATATATGAACATGTACCATGCAGCTCCAACAGCGGCACCACAGTGGCATCCTGCAGCCAATCGGCAGGATGCGATCGTTATCTTATCGTCTATTGGCCACATTCTTCAGGTCGCACAATTGGATGGCCATCTGTACCCCAAACCCCACTAAGTTGGCAGCCAGCAAGGTTACTGCTCATGCTACATAAGCCCACATTTCTCTCGTCCGTCGTGACTGTACCTCAGATCATCCCACTCGTCACACACAGCTATGGGACGTTACCGCATCCTCGGAGATACAGGTTGAACTGAACATCCCTCTTAACGCCTTTTTCACTCCTTCTCGCCATTGATACGTTGATGTCCTCGTACTCGTAGTTACCTGCACCTCCTTATGAAGCACGTCTCCGCGGCGAGACACCATCCGAGCTTTGTCCCACCTAAACTCCCAGACTAGGCAGTTAAGCTTCAATGCCGGGCGATCTTGCGGAGAGGGCCTCGGGTAGTCGTGCGGGTAATAGCCAACCGGTCGACACAAATTCCATTGGCGGTGCTAAGAAGAAGCGTCGCAATAGCCGCGACGCAGCCGCCATCAAGCGCCGCTGTGTAAGCACGGCATGTATTGCTTGCCGGAGAAGGAAGTCTAAATGCGATGGCAATACACCGAGTTGTGCCGCTTGTTCAAGTGTTTATAACACAGGTGGGCCACCCCCAATTATCACTTTAAGTATCAAATGAGCTAAGAACCATCTTCAGAGTGTATATACGACCCGGGAAGCGACCATAGACGGAAAGGCGTGTACAAAGACAAGACCGATAACCTCAAAGCAAGGGAGTCAACCTTACAGACGATCATACAAGCTATACTCAACTATGACGAAGAAGAAGTCCCCGCATTGGTCGCCCAAATACGAAACTGTGAGAACCTCACCGATGTAGCCGACAGCATCATAAGAAAGGAGCGAGGCATCGGAAAAGAAGAAGGTTATGAGCTGGGTGATAACCAAGCTGATGTTCCTGCTGCCGCTCAAGCGCCGACCTTCGAGAATGAAATATCGGCAAAGATGGGAGAGCTGAGGCTCGAGAATGGCACAGTGAGGTTCATAGGCGGAACATCGAACCTCATATATCTTACCCCTGAAGCTGACGACAATGACGGGCCACCTACAGCCGACCTGCAACAATCTGGGCAAGAGGCACTGCTCAGTTGGACAAATGTTACCCAAGATCCCCAGGCCGTAATACACCTCCTTAATATGTACCTCGCCTGGCACTATCCATACTTCACCACGCTGTCAAAGCACCTCTTCCTTCGAGATTTCTCTCTCGGCAAGCCATCTACCACGCCAAAGAGAGCGATGTACAGCTCGTCTCTTCTCGTCAACGCTATGCTAGCTCTCGGCTGCCACTTTTCGAATCGTCCCTTTGCATGCGCAGATTCCAATGATTCGAGCACGAAAGGCGACCACTTCTTTGCCGAGGCCAAACGGCTCATCGTTGAGAACGACGAGTACGAGAAGCCACGCCTTACTACCGTGCAAGCACTAGCTCTGATGTCTGTACGTGAAGCCGGCTGCGGCAGAGAAGCCAAGGGATGGGTCTACTCAGGCATGGCCTTCAGAATGGCACTTGATATGGGTCTTAACCTCGACATCTCGAACCGAGAGAACCAGACTATGGACGAGAAAGAGATTGATGCTCGGAGAGTCACTTTCTGGGGATGTTTCCTCTTTGATAAATGCTGGAGCAATTATCTAGGCCGCTTACCACAACTACAAACTAATTTAATGACTGTGCCGAAGATAGAGGTCTTTCCGGATGAGGATGCGGATGTATGGAGTCCTTTTACCGACCAAGGGTTGACTGCTATGCATGCACAGCCTGCAAGGACGAGGGCAGTAGCGAGGCAAATTAGCGCCCTGTGTGAGATTAGCAGCGACCTGCTAATGATGTTCTACCATCCTCAGGGACTTGAGAGGCCCATGGCCAAAGGCGCCGAGCTCAAGAAGCTTGGGGACCTGCACACTCGACTAGAAGCATGGAATAAGGACCTGCCCAAAGAGTTCGAGGTCAAAGACGGACAACTGCCCAACGTTCTTCTTATGCAGTAAGATGCTTCCTTGTCTGTATTACCATGTTCCTTGAGCCACACTGACGCAAAGCTAGCATGTTCTACCACCTTCTCTATATCCACCTCTTCCGCCCATTCCTCAAATACTCACCCTCAACCTCTCCGCTCCCACCCGATGTCTCGCCACGTAAAATGTGCACCGCCGCAGCAGCACAAATCTCAAAGATAATGCGGATATATAAACGCACATATGGTCTGCGACAAATATGCAACGTTGCAGTCTACATCGTGCACTCAGCTTGCACGATCCACCTCCTCAACCTACCTCTTGCAGACTCCTCAATCAGCACTTCAGCAGATGGCACGAAGGTTAGTTCTGAAGGAGTTGGGAAAGCCGCAAAACGTGATATTGTCCATGGTGTTAAACAGTTGGAAGAGGTTGCGGAAGATTGGTTGTGTGCCCGGAGAACACTGAGTATTTTGAGTGTGCTGGCTAGGAAGTGGAATATTGTGCTGCCAGAAGAGGCGAAGCTTGTGCTTGAGAGGACGGATAGCAGGTTTGGGACTTTTTCGACCGGGGACGTGCCTTCGCCGGCCCAAACTCAGTTAACGGGAGAGAATAACTCACAGAGAACTAGTGCTTCGCCACGGGATACGGATTTCAATAGCGTCGCAGGTGTGGTAGATCATGGATACGGAGCGACTAGCATGGCGGAGATGATGCAAATGAACCCCATGGCCACAGCCAATCCAATTAGCATGCATACGCCGCAACCGCCTTCACCGTTCGCTATGGACAACTTCTCTTTTTGCCCTTCGGGGCAGAATCAGTACTCGCCAACTCCATACGCAAATTCGCCTGCGAGGCTCCCACCGCAAACTATTGATCGCCAGCCACAAATACCTTACGTACAACAACAACACCAACAACAACATCGAACGCCTCCCCTCTACCAACCCATGGCAGCCACCTCCATATCTCAGCCCTCACAACCATCTCCAGGCTTCCACCCCATCCACACCGGCCAACCTCGTTCTCGCCGTCACCACAGTAATTCGAGCACGCCTCCCCCACAAGCGCAGCAGCTAAGTCCATCAAATATGTTCGGCCACATCTCAGCGCTGGAGAATAGCCAGGATTGGTGGTTGAGGGATCAGGCGGCGCTGGCGGTAGGATTTGAGAACTGGACACCTGCCATTGATGGGGATCTAGGGGCTCAGACGCCAGTCGTGATTGGGTACTTTGGGCAAGATGGAGGTCCTGGGAGAGAAATGGGTCCACAAGGTAATGACCGCAATCCAGGAGGAAGTGGTTGGTATGATGGAGGGTAAAGTAATGGACGAGGAGGAGGGGGGGGGAAGGAAGTGATGAAGGGAGAGGGGTGGAGAGGTGTGTATAATATCTTTTAGCACAAATCATTACATACCATGCCACTTATTAAAAGGAAAATCGCCCATCTACCACTCCTAAACCGGTGCTCGCGAGACTGCCAACTTTTGCGATCTTCCTCAAAACCGCACCTCTCGCACTTCGTCCCCGCACAGCAGATGATCATTGGCAGCTCCTACATCCATAATGTTCATCTGTTGGTATCGTTGGAAGTCGACTTGATAAAAGAAGTACTGTCCCCACTGGCAGAGCAGGAAGATACTTCGAGCTTAATAGCACCGGCGCGGCGGCGCCAGGCATCACCGAAATGTATGTGTGCGTGATGGATTATATTTTGATGTATGCTAACTAATTAGCTATTTGAGGTTTCTATCAGCATGTCAAAAAGGACGGGGCGCACTAGAGTGTTGGAGATATAAGATGGCATGTGGCTACCGGTTAGCTATTTAGATCCAGTGTTGGGCGGCTTTGGCTGTCTACTCGTTGGACCCGGGTATATTCGGGTAAATCTACCTACCCGTCCACCTTTTTTCTACCTATCGGAAATTACTGTGGTATTACCCGGATATTTAGCTTAAATTTTCAGTATATGAGGTCTTATTACCTTTACGCGGTCAAGCCATACGTAGAAATAATGCTAAAGCCAGTTTGACAATGATGTTAGCAAGTATACCTGCCGCAGACGAGAGATGGAAGCTGTAGCTAGCGAGGATTGGAATGAAGACGGTGACTCAATGCCTGCTCTCGGGCCAGATTCTCACAATGAGGTATTTGTATTTCGCAAAAGGGCTACCTAGTCTGAGGCCACTAGATGAATCAAAGATAAACCACCAATGCAGGGAGACGGGTTTGAACTGATGAAAAACTGGTCAACAAAGCAACAAAACTACTCGGTGTTGGTTCAGATGGCTAGAGACTATCTAGCAATTCCTGCTATGTCTGCCGCTTCGGAGCGTGTGTTTAGCAACGGTGGTGATATTATCACAAGGAAAAGGAACCGTATATCTCCAGATAACTTAAAGCGACCTGCTCTGTTTGCGGTGTTAGGAAGTTATCAATGAAGCCGAATAGTTGAAGGAAGAAAAGGAAGAGCATCAGTAGCACAAGATATTAGACAGTACATACTGTCTAACCAACCTCACTGATCCGACAGTACGGTACTGTTTCATCGACGCGTTTGATTTTGCGTTTTTAGCTAGTAATAAGGTGATTTCCTATTCTTACCGTAAGCTTTAACCAATTGCCCGGGTATATCGGACTACTTACCTGCCAAGATCTCTTGAATATTCGTACCTACCCGCGCAACTCAATTACCTACTCGGATTTGTATCCGCCCAAAGTGTTTAGATTTCAACCCTATCAACTTTCAAGGTCCTCTTCGTCACTTTAGCGTCGATACATTAAGTCAGGTGGCTAGCTGGTTGGCTGTCTAAGATGTCAATTAGGGTAACTTATGAATTTGTCTATCCACTCTGTCCATTCCATGATCCGAACCAAGGGAATATCCTCCAAAAAAATTATCCGCTTAACACCAGTGTGTGTGTACGGGCCAAGGAGATACAATCTCTCAAGTCTCCAGATTATGTGTATCCATATGATTATTTTGGAAATTTGAGGCGTTATACATTCTCCTCCTCTTCCTCATCCTCATACTCCCTTATCTCCGCATACTTCAGGCGAGCCTCCTCGATTCGACGGTTTCTGACGATATTCACCTGCGTGAAATACTCTATAAACGTCCTCCTCGGCCGCTTACATGTTCTCATTCAACGCGCAATCATCGGCTCTTCTCCTCCTCCAACTCTGCACCCTTAGAATTTGACAAATACTTTCGCGCGCACCATCCTTAAGCGTTGAGGATCTTCTCGCCAGTCATCATCACACCAGGCTCCACGTGGCAACGGTGGCGAATTACCAAATTTAAAGAGGCAGGGTGAGGACGAGGGCTTTAGACATTTTTCGGTGAGCACAGTCGGACATTGGCAAAAGGGAAACGAACCGAAACAGGCCAACCCCGAACGTGCTCGGCAGCATCAACTGCCATGTGTCCATACGTTATTCTGGAGCTCTGCGGGCAGTCCAGAAAAGGGATGAAAGGCTGACTGCGCCATAGCCTGCCTACTGTTCCGAGTGAGTTTGGAGACACTTAAAGGAGAGCTCGATCGTTGGAGTTCTTATGCCACCATAAGCTTGGAGATATCTCATTTGTAAGACAGAGGTGTCCAACCGGTCGATATATGGCTATTTTTGATTGGTTCGAAGCTCGGGTCATTGACAAAGCCGTGGCCGATAACTTACCCGTCTGTTTCGACAAAGATTTCTCAAGGAGCTTTTCACGCCCTGCACGTGCTCGTGGAAGGAGTTCTTACAGTAGTGAAGACTGTAAGTTCATCCGACGGATGTCTGTCAACGATGATCAACGCCGCCGAGGTTGACGTCCGTGCCAGTTCATGGTGCACCGCAGGAGATACCTTCGTACCTGCAAACGCGGGCGCCTCCCCTTGATTGTGCTTTCACGACCTCCTCTTTAATCTCCCACAACCATTTACCAACAAATCTGCGACCAAGGCCGATACATCAAACATCGACTTTCCACCTCTTCCCTCGCCTTCCAGTGGAGCTCCAAAGAGGGGTCTGGAAGGGAGTTTTTATCTTACACCCATGCTTTCGGATGAAGAACACGGAGCACAGAGCAGTATGTTACAGCTTGAATCCTCACATTTGCCTTTCCCACGACGGGTTTTGACGAGACAACTCGGATATCGACTACCAAAATCCTGCGGCCACCTCTTTCATCAACGGCATCAGGGATAACAAACACCGTTTCCCTTTGGATGTAGTTGAAAGATCTAGTATCCCCACTCTCATGCGAGCTGTTATGTTGCGATCAAATAAATGTGCCGCCAAAAGTTGTGCCTGTCCACACAAATCGTGTGTGCTTGCCTCAACAGCCATGTTAAATCGCTAGTTATTCGAGCCAAGATTCCTTTAAAAATACCCTAAAGAGTGCAAATTGTAATGCGTATTGTAACTGATAATTTCTGTCATACAACTTTATGTTTTTTAAAAATTTGTTTAAATAAATTGCAGCGCTATGAAAACTGGTGTTTTATTGTGAAATGGTGGGAATACCCACGCCCTGATGTCTTAATCCTGTGCTCGTTTTCAATGACATCAGAGTTCGGAAAATTGGGATTGCAATGGTTGTTCGGGAAGTTCGTGGCATTGCGACTGCTTGCGACGTGCCGTCTAGCAACGATCGTGGTGCTTAACTGTTGGAGGAATGCTTTGCGCCAATTTGACAAGACAACCCTTTCGTATCGCACAGAGGTCGATCTCATTGAAGCACATCTCAAGTTCCTAGGTAGAACAGAGTCAGACAACGTACTACTGACCCTGCCTGACAATTCACACACTAAGTGGTTAGTCTGGCATCAGGAATAGGTCAACACGAGCTGGGACACTTCCCGAGCACCATATCCAAGGAGGCGTTGTCCACTCGAAATATGCGTTGTGTCCGATTCAGACGACAGACTAGGATGAATCGAAACAGGGATTGGAGGTTCTTCCGGAGAATGATATTGATGGCACGGATTAAGGTGTGCTGGAAATCGTACGAACCAGCGGAGGGCGGTTTAAGAACAGGTAAGCTTCTAAAATCGTCTAAATTACGTTGCAAATTTAGAAGGCTGCGCTGAATCTGAGGCTGATGACTTTCACCACTGGGTTATGGACGGTTACTCCTGTACTTAAGCTAGCTTAAACTTTCGTCGAGCTTTTGAAATGTTTGCGATTGAATGGATGGAGACTGAAGTGATGCCAATGGTATGGAATGTGGACGAGTTTGTTTGATCCTTTACTAAAGACAGTATTCGTCGGTCGTCTAACCGACCAGGTCAGAATGATTGGCGGTTAGCTGGTCAGTCGACATAGTAAGCTTCGCACTTCCAGAGCATAAACACCAGAGTCTCTGATGTTCTGACACTGTTATGCCCTTTGTCTATAACGCGAACCTTAATTGAGAAAGGGTTTCCTCATGGCCACAACTCCTCCGTCGTCCAATGGCCCTCACTCTTAAATGTATACTTCCACCTTCTCGCATTTGCCGGGTCTTTTAGATCCAGTTGCTCGACCTCAAATGGCCTTATGACCACAACTCTAAAGTTCTTCTTAGCATCCTCATCCTCCGTTCCCGATTTCAGACCAACACCCTCACCCTCTTTCGGCTTATCCTGCTGCCGGCTCCCTGGCTGCGGATTACGGAACGAGCCACGCATGCCAGGACTGAGATTCGCCCACTGCACATCAATTTCCCTCTGCCAACTCCACCTCTCCATCTCTCCTTCCTTCCCAGGCACCAATCTCATCCTTTCGCCAACCTTGCTCTTTACCGCCCTCACACCACTACTCTGCTCCTTCTCATTCTCCATATCTCCCGCTAGCAGGTATGCGTCTCCACGAACACGCCATTGCGTCATAATCTCCATTCCCTCGCCAAACCCCTTTCCCTTGACCCAAAACACAGCCTCCACCTGTCGACCACCTCCGCTGCCGTTATCCTGTCCCGGCACCCCATGTCCTGGTCCTGTCGCGAAAAGATCATGCACCTTCTCCGTCCTCACATCTGTTGTGAAAGTCGGGCAATCACTCTCATACACATGAGGATTGAACGGGCCATCATTATGTTTATTCGGTGGCAGTTCGGCGAACATGCCCCTGTATATGCAGAATCGTGCGCGAGGTACGACTGGAGTTGGTGGATGAGCTGGAGAGTTGCTGGCGACGTGGTGGAGGGTTGAGAGCACGAACTCGGGTGATTCTGGGAGGGCGATGTGCTCGAGGAACTTGACGCGCCATGGAGCTGGTTGGGCGGATGAAGGCGCGTGGGTGTGAATGGCGTGGTGTGACATCTTTGTGAGATGTTGGAGGTGGGAGGTGAGACGGCGGGTGGTTGAGGCAGCTATGGTTGCTGTGACGTGATGCTTATCTGATGTATTCCCGATACTATGTTTCGGTGAAGAGGCATGCATTCAATTGCTGGATCCGACAGAAAAGACAGAGTGAAGGTTGAACGGAAGTTGTTGTCCTGTCAATGACGTCCATGACTTCCTTGAGCTCTCGATAAGATCGTCCCGCTTGCCGCCCAAGCGACAGCGGGAGTTACCCTTGCTACCCCCCGATACACTAACCCTCCTTAACAACACCATCTGCTCCTTTCTTAAGGCTACGAGTAGGAGATAATAGAAACTCTTATCCAGAGCGAAGGGCACAAAATCTCTTGCCCTCTACGTCTATTCGAAGGAATATATATTTCTATTCGAAGGAATCGCTCGTTGTCGTGTCTTTTGGCGAAAAAGCCCGTTCGGATTGCCATCGCACTACCTGGTCTTGAACGCGCCTTGATCGTTGAGGTATATCCTAGGACTCGCGGTTTCATGGAATTTTAATGCGATTCATTGACGCCTGTTTAAAATGCTTTCTGCCGTCCTTCTTTCAGCCGCCGAAGATGGCCGTCAAGAACTACAATGTCCTCCTCAAGCATTGAGGTTCACCTCCCTGTTCATACGCGCCGCACCCATCTTCATAATATCTTTCCAGTGTTCAAGAGCAACGACACTCGCCTGGATGCAAACACATAACAGGTTTGCCACTTCATCTTCCTCTCTCGTCTAAGGCCAAATGTATGCTACTATATGACCTCGGCCAGTCTACAAGATCATCGATCGTAGTTATTTCCTTCAGACCTTTCAAGTCGTGAAGGTCTTCCGCATATCCCCAGAATTGCGCTCCAAGGGTTCCATTATTACGTCCTCTTGGAAACTCAAGGCAGTGCTGCATGGCGGGAACTGATGGGAAGGCGTACTTCCACAAGAGGGTCTGGAGCTCGACTGGAAGTTGAGAAGGAGGTGCAAGGTTGTTAAGGCGTGGTTGGAGGTTCCCGTCCTCTTTGGATCATAGAGTGAGTCTTACCGACAAAAGACAGCGGTTTTGTGGGCTATCGATATGAATTATAGCTTGGAACGATTCTGGAAGCTGGAGGACGGCTGCTGGATAGTTATAAGCTCGCTGGGCGATTAGGAAGCATCACACTTTTGACATGTGAATGTAACATTTTGGGCGATCACGACGTCAATGTCGACAGATTAGAAGACTGTAAAGGCTAGAACGTACAACCCCATTGCTCTGTCTCCAAAACGCACACCCCTGATTCGCATTCCTCTAGACAATGTGATGTCTCTTCCTACCTTTCAAACGCACAAGATAATCCTTAAGAATACCAACGATCTCCATTATTATTGTCTCATCCGTCACTCTCGTCATCATTACCCCCTCCATCTCTCAAGCACAACAGTCTTAGCACGCCAACAAACCAGCAGCAAGTCTCCCGCTTTGCATCAGCGACCTATGGCGAGGTGATACCACTCATGTCGTTTCTTCGAAACTCTGTTATCATAAACCAATACAATTCCATTGGGTAACCAATTTAGATGGCGCCTTCTCCACCAGAATGCAGGGCACTGGCACTTGTGGTGGGAATACTCAGCAGTGGCCTTGGTATGACGACTAGGGATGGCATTGCTGATGATACTTGCGCATTGTTTGTGAGATTTTCGCCAGCACCAGATTTCTGGAATGGGAAGAGGAGGCGAGGGCCCATACTAGGTCTTGGAGCTCGACTGGGAGCTCTGGGAGGAGATAAAATGCCGTTAAACATGGAATAGAGATGTTTGCCATGTTTAAAGATGTGATGAAGCTGTACTGGGGACGGAAGGAGATTGATGCTGATGGCTGAAATATGAGGGCAAACCATAGTTGTGCCAAGCCATTAAGAAGCAGCATGCCCATTGGAGGCTTCAGTCTACTTTTGGCGGACCGCAGGAGCGACTAAGCAACTTCACCTCGAACGGCCAAGTTGGACTTCAAGCATAGAAAGCTCTTCCAACCTCAATTCTTCTGCCGTATTCCGGAACTCCATAATTCCCACCCACCGCTCCAAAACCACAATTCTCGCTTGCAAACAGACACAATAGCGGCCCCACTCCATTCTCAACTCCTGGCGTAAGCACATATCCTCCGCCTCTTCTACTGTTTCCTCCCCTCACGTCATAAGCCAAATCGACCACAGCAATCCCTGGCTGAAACCAGCCTCCATATTTGAGCTCCAATCCGGTTTCAGTAAGTGGAGCAGCAGCATTCTCCATCAACGTGCTCGCGACCTTCCTGCTATTAATTGGCCAAGGGAGGTCCTCTTTCTTGATTTCAGAGCAGTCCAAGCCCAGTGCCTGACATCAGAGAGGGGGATGAAGTCGTCTGTCTATATTTTCTTGGAGCTCCACTGGGAGTTGGGGAAAGAGGTGGAAGGTTGTTTGGGTGTCCATGGCGTCGCTCATTGTGTGATCAAGATGATGTTGGGATGTGGGTAAATACTAAGGCACGACTGTAGAGCTTGAGTAGTTGCGCTCCAGGCTGAGAAATCAGGCAACAAGCCTCATCATCAGACTCCTTTCGCCTCCAATACAGGGCAAAAACGATGTTGGCATACGACGAGACCAAGACTATTCGAGTCCCCTATGGACGCATGCGTCCGCATTACCGGTTTCCAGACGCCTAAGATGATCTTCGAGAAGAGCGATTTCCTCCAGTTCCTGCTCTTTCTTGTCGTATGTCAATTTCATTATCCACAACCACAGCTCAGGCAGGACGACCCGCGACTGCCAGAAGGCCATCAGCAAATCACACCATTCAAGGTCGTTTGGAAGTAGCCATACTTCTCGATCACGTTCATTCTCATCTCCCACGTTCCTAAAATCAAAATCGTGGTAGGCTCAGTGTCCCAGCCGGGCGACATCCATAGTTCTCTGGTAATACACCGCTGCCAAAACTGAAAGCATTGGCAACTGCTAGGCTCGCGCTGACTCCATGCGAAATTTTGACGAGCGGTCCAGGTGCTGGCGATGCGGGCTCAATCGCCGTGTTAAAATTGCCATTCGCGGGCAAAAGGAAGGGAGAGGATGCTGTGTGTCTATATCTTCAGCTGGAGCTCGACTGGGAGCTGTGGAAAGAGGTGAAAGGTGGCAGTGGGCTTTGTCACGGGGATGCTGACTCTATAGCGAGGCATGTAACGTCCTCGAGTGAGCATCGTTTACAATCTCGAGATAAGTTGCGGCGCCTGCTCGTTCCGTCACAGCAGCAGTCTTTGCGTCTCAACACCTCTCTCTGGCGCCAATCCTTTGTCAAATATAAAATCCTACATCCAATAACTCAATCTCCACCAAGAATGCGTCAATAGACAAAACCTCTTCGCTATAAAGTCCCATCAACGTGCATCCAGGTTTCCAATACCCTTGCAAAGCTTCCATCCACGCCTTCAACGCTACAACTCAAGACTGATGGCACGCTAACAACAGCGCCGGAAACCCAGAGCGCACATGGACATCCAGCGGGGCAGGCAGCTGAGTGTCTCTCATATCGACGACCGTATAGATGGTCGGATCGTGCGCGGAAAATGGACGGCAGAGTTCCCGGGCGAGGGACCACCATTTGTCAGGCCGGAGGCGGTTTCTGTAGAGGTGTTATGCCCATGCTCCTAGACATGATAGGCCCCTCAGCATTGATGCGTGGCGGCGCCTGCGCCTGGTTTGGCATAGACAGTATTACCTCCGCTCAACAAGCCATTGTTGGTAAAGAGGCAGAGAGTGGAATGCTTGCTTCCAGATTGCTTGCTGGATCTCGGCTGGGAGACGGGTGGAAAATGGCTGCCATTCGCACCCTATTCTCGAGGCTTGTATTTTTCTCATTGAAGGAATAATAAGTTGGCTTAATATCGAGTGACTGGAGGAATTGGGAGGCCTGGAAACAGCTTGAGTAAAGTTAGCGTTTGGACACCATGTGACATGCCGGATTAGGTAGGTGAAATGTCTTTGCAGTCGGTCAAGCTCTACGACTACAAAGTATCTTTAATTTTCTTCCTTTTCTCTGTGGGACAAGACGGAACAGATATATTTTAGCACGAGCGCCAGGCCATCATAAGACTAGTGCCTAAAGCCTTACAGATCAGGGACACGCGCGGACCGCCGTGACCCGACGCAATAACGCATAGCTCCTTCTTCCCCCTTGTCTAAGCAATTGGTGCCCGTCCCTCTCCCACCATAATTCGAGGGCCAGGGAGGCCACGAGATTCGAGCAACCATTTTATCTCGTTGAGGGCGTTTACGTTGGCTTCGGTGTGGAACATGTGGGCGGTAGCGCTGAGGTTCTATTCCTCGGCAGGTATCGTAGCAAGTTCTCCGCAGCAAACTGTGCAACCGGGATTCCGCTCCGCATAAAGAATAAGTGGTTATCGATGATCTTAAGAAGCTTCCCCTCCTGCTCCGCCCCGTCATCTCCATAAGGGTATCCATCCTTCAACACATCCAGCACCACATCTCTCAACGCCTCCAGAGTAGCCAACCTCGACAAATAACAAACCCTTAGCAGACTGGGAATTCCTGAATCATAACTCAATGGCACCCAAAGCTTTCCTGAGACGTCGTATAATGGCATGAAGTCCAGCTCATGTTGTGACGAAAGGTATTGAAATCCACCCGTTAGCTTGGGTATGAGCGTGTAGTTTCCGATTCTGGACCTCCAGTATGGCGTATACATACGCTTGAGGTCATCGAGCTGCGTTCCATCAAAGGGCGAAGTTGTATAGAGTGGTTTGTCGTCTAGGCCCTCTCGGGTACGACCGACTACCCAGTGTCGGTCCAAGTTTGCAAAGGCCTGTTTCCATATCATGATCTGTATGTCGTTCGATAGTCGTGGGAATGGGTGAAAGATACGGCCACCCTTGGCAAACTGGAGCGGCGGGAGACTTTTCGGACGCTGGTGCTTGAAGCAGGAAAGTGCATGTGGCACTTTGGATGGCTCAACATTAAGTGGTTCTTGCAGGACATGGATATGAGAATGCTGTTGTGCGAGGTGCGAGAGCGTATATTGAGGTCTTGGAGGGGGATAAACTGGCGCCTGTTGGACTTCTGCACGCATAGCGTATGTTGTGATAACGAGCTCTGGAACGGATGCGAAGGCTGGTGGCGTGTTCTCGCCATGTCCAGGAACTTGTCCCAGCTAAGACGCATGTCAGTTTAGACTTTGATGTAGGCTGGTTATCTGATGTGCGCGATGGAGGCCGTCTCACCACTTGGTCAGCCATACATGTAAAGTCGCCCTTCCGTGCTTATGGAATGCCACTGAATATCCAAGTTTGATGTATGTATACTGTACTTGGGACCAAGAGATACAGTGACTGACTTTAATATGGAAGACGGATAAAGCTGAAGCTGCAGGACGAGAATATCGTCCTTCCCGATATGATACGTCATCCTGTTCGTCGTCGCTCCTGCTGGCAAATTTCGCATCTCATTCGATTGAGACAGAGCCCCTGCCTGATTCAGTTATCGCTGGTGAACGTGAAATCAAACCCGCCTTCAGCCAACATTTCTCTTCATTTTCTATTCAAGGGAAACTAGTGGACCACCTAAAGTTTTAATACTTCCTTGGCACAATCCTTCCCCTCATATTATCACTCGGTGCCGTCAAAAGCTTATAAGTTCCCCATACCTCGCCAAGAGGGCCCATATCCTCCTGTCTAGTAACCTTCTCAAAATGCCACTTCCTTAAACTCAAAGCCAGCAAAATCTTCATCTCATGCATGGCAAGCGTTTGACCTATACAATCTCTAGGTCCGTGCTCAAACGGCCTCCATGCACCAACTGGTAGCGAGGCTATGTACTCTTTGTCCTCCCATCTCTCGGGTTTCCACTCATATGAGTCCGGTCCCCAGATCTTGGGGTTGGTTTGGAAGATGCGGTGCGGGACAAGGAGGACGGTGTCGTTCACTTTGTGGCGGTTACCCTCGCGGGTGGTGAGATAGAAGTCCTTCTCACTGTTCGAGATGGATCGGCTGGCTGCGGCGGGCGGCTCGACACGCAAGCTCTCTTTCAACGCATTCGTCAGGAGCGGAAGGCTGGTATCGTTCTCCAAGCGCCTCTCGGCTTCTTCGTCATCTGATCCAAGGGCATCGTCGATCTCTGCCAAGACACGCTTCAGACGATCAGCGTTCTCTGGCTTACCCAGAAAGTACGTTGTCCATGCGATGGCTGAGGCGGTGGTATCGTAGCCAGCAAAGAGGAACGTGCGAAGCTGATCAGAGGAGTGTTTTAAGGCGGCTGGGGTGAGGTCTTGATTCTTTATGGATAACGCGAGAATTGAGCGCGAAGATGCGTCTTTAGCAGTGTTGAGAGCATCCATGATGAGGTCCTTAAAATAATTCTCGAGAGTTCTGCTTGGTGTTAGTGGCTGGATAATCAATGGTTCTGGACCACTTACCGTTTCGCCTTCCACACACGGTAATACTCTTGGAAGTTGAACCACTCTTGCCACTTCGTCCAGCGATCCGCCGAGATGCCTTGGAGCCTCTCGAGAACGTTTAGTAGCCCGTCTGGCCCCTTTAAACCCTCTCCGTCAGGTGAGGTCTGGGCATGGAACGACTTGTTAAGCACCATGATGCCGATGACGTCCAGAGTGAAACCGTGACAGAGTTTCATAAGTTCGGAAGGTTCCCCTTTCTTGTACTCAGCTTCAAGGTTATTCAGGAAGATCTTAGACTCTTTAACGATAGCAGGTAGCATGTAATCCTTGATATGCTGCGGTTGAAAACCAGGAGCATAACGCTTCCGAGTAGCACGCCATTTTTCGCCCTTTTACAATGAGCTGTTACTCCAGACAAGCGATCATTGGGGGACTTACCTCTTCCAACAGCATACTCTGCTCACCAATGATCGGCTCAACGTCTTTTGCTGTCCACGATTTACCCGGTCCGCCATGTGGATATTGCTCAGAAGACTGGGTGATCTGTTCCGCGATGAAAGGATCGGTGATGACGACGAGGTTGATAATTGGCTTCATATCAATGATGAACATGTCGGGCCATTTCAGTTCTTTCCAGTACCTCTCAAATGCATGATCTGAGTTGCATCAGTTATTTATTCATGTGCTTGCGCTGTATGAGAGGGGTATGATATTCTCGATGGCTGAAGGTCGCACGAGAACGAGGAGTGGCTCCACTCACCTGGATGCTCCCTTTTATCGCGCTTATGGCTATCGAGCTGTTTGGCATTTCCTAGCCAGATGTTGCGTGGAAGTTGCGGGATATCTGGAAACTGTTGACGATAGCCGTGAACTTTGTAGAGCACCCAACAGAAGATTGCGGCCAGAGCCGCAACCGCGCCGCTCACGATGGTGGTTGTTTCAACCATTTGGATCGCCACTCACCTTATTCTTAAGGGGGACCGAAACGGGTGGAAGAAAGAAGACATTGGAGGAGTAGAGGAGAAGCGCTTATCTTATGAGATGCATGTTGCCACGTGAATGAACCTCGAGGATAATGCCCGAGACGTGCTACTGTGCAGATTCGGGAGGCCGCATAGACAGCTTGGTCGTTGTACGTTGTACAATTTGTGAGGAAAGACCACAAGGTCTGTACGCCTCGGCTTTGTTGGTGATCTTGGATTAAGTGTACAGGCGCTGAGAGCGTGGCACACCTGTTGCATCACTTCTCAAAAGTTCGGAGTTGCTTCCATCTCAACAAGGCCCAACGAACACAAACTTAGTGCACCCTAGAGTAGAAAGCTAATTAATTGGATATTGTTCACAAATCATCCTGAACGAAATCGGCAGTACGAAAGTCGAAGCCAGCTGGAAATGGATCTCGCGCTGCTTCCTGTGTAGCCAAGCGAAGGGATGTGAGCTGTCAGGGCGCGTAAGCCGTCATTACGACTATTCTGCTTTATTGGCTCGCATTGAGAATCTCAAAGGTGATTTCCGATTTATCATCACCAAACGATGTGTGATGATGCATGTATCGCAGCATAATTGACCATGGGGTGGATATTCTTCGATGTGATCTTCAGCGGTCTGCACCTCTAGAGCTTCACCAGGTGGCGGCTACTAGCTCCCTACGCAGGCGAGTTGCTTAAGACAACTGAATAATTGTGCTGCAACGCGGTTATTGGGCGAATAATATAGTCATTCATTGCAAATGGGACAGAAATAGCGAAGAAATAGCTGTCACGGCGGCAAGTTTCAGCGGTGGTCGATTTGACAGCGGTTCGTACAGAAAAGCCGGTGGCGGCTGCCATTTTCGCTCCACCTTGTCCCCCACCAAATATCGAACGTCGTGACCTTTCGCTGTCATATCTAACACACCTTGAACACCACTATGCCGCTGTTCATTATGATACCAAGATACGACTGGAATGTCTTGACGAAATATGAGGGCATACAACAGAAGTCCTCGCCCTCGAGACCACAGCAAAACCCAGCAGCATCATCGTTTCCTCAATTTCGCGTCCTGCCAAAAGAGCTCCAGATGAAGATATGGACGGAAGCTTTCTTCGCCAGCCAGCACTGCAGTTCCGCCGACAACTGCGCATGTCCACTACACAAATCATTCTCGAGCCGGGGACTGAAGCATGTTGATTGCGAGCCAGCGAATCCAGACTTTGACCGCAGTTGGAGCGCCAGAACAGAGTCGGAAGTTGCAGATCGTAAAAGCCGGTTAACCAGATGCGGGCATTACTGTCAGTATCATTGGAAGTACGGTGAGCTGGTTACGCTCGGTGATAAACCATTTCAAAGAAAACGCGATCAAATGTGCCTTCAATTTGGGAAAGCGAGGGAGCCGCAGCTGTCGGTACTCTTAAGGACTTGTCACCTGAGCAGACTTGTGATTCTGGAGCGTTGGAGGGAATTTCTGGATCCGGAAATGTGCAATATATCAAGACCAGTTGGGAGGAGTGGCTTTGTGCGAGAGCTAAGAGGTGATTCAAAGAGGGAATGTTTGGCCAGTTACGAGGTCTTCTGTTGTTGCGAGCCAAGGTGCACGAGTTGAGACGGGTCGAGCCGAGAGGTTCTAGCGAATACGACGGCGGCAGGCAACAGCACCAGATTAGGCGCCAGCAACACCAGCAACGAATATCAAGATGGGGGGTAACGCTAGGGCATCTTCTATATAAGCCGAGCAAGCCCGTTATGGCAACATGTACTCTGCGTTTAGCCGCTACATAGACCCATGGCACATAAAGCATAATAAGTGGAAGCGCCTGCCGGCGCACCAACTTGCGGAGCAGGATGAAAGTGAAAGAAATCCAATGTGCAGGGATTGGTGCCATTCCCATTGGAGGTTTAATAAAAAGCAGATTCCTCGAGAAATCACCCTCGCCAAAGCTTTTCGGAAAGATCGGCCCTGTTGGGTAACCGGCCAGGCGAAGGAACCGCTTTTATCGGTTTTATTGCGCACCTGTTATTCGTCTAGGACTGTGGTGATGGAGCGGTGGATAGAACTTGTCAAGACACAGTTAAACTGGGGAAATCTTTTGGAAGTTTTTAAGCGCTGAAGAAAAACAGTTTCATGTGGTGTCTTACAGATATTGAAAATGCTCCTCCGAGGAAGCAAAATGGGTTTTCGGGTTGGATTGGATAGGAAGTGCAACGAACCCAACCACCGCACATCTCCTGCAGTTTTTACGAACAAAAACGTGCGCCAAGATTGAGAGCGCGCATTTCTAGACAAAGTGCACCAACCCGCACTAACTATCCAAACGCACCCTTGGTGCTATCAGCACTTTGTCAAGAAGCTCATTCGTACTTTATGTTACACTGGCCTTGAGGCACCATTATAAAGGATTCCAACATCTCTCGGGACAGCAAACTAGTGTGCGGCAATATGCATCTTTCTCTCATGGCCGAATGCCCAATCTGTGTCTTTGTCTCTCCACTCTAACCTGTTTGCATCGGCCTGCTTCCTGCTCATAGCCTTAGTCGAAAAGCTCTGACATACAGCACACATCATCATCTGAATCATAACCCCTTGCTCTCCACTCTTCATAAGACGGCCAGCTTGTCACAACCTACTTAGCCGTTAGACTGACCACCCTCCTCTGCTTTCTGACCTGTTTGCAATGGTTTGCTTCCTGCTCATAGCCTCAGTCGAACATGGTACAACACGCCTCATCATCCGAATCATAGCGACTAGCTATCCAATTTTGATATGAGGCCAGCTCGTCACAACCTACTTAGGCATTAAACTGGTGACTCTCATCCGCCAGAAGTCATCATACCTTCTGATCCGATTCCTTCCTCACCAGCAACTTAAGCTGCACCTCAATAGCCCCAATCTCATCTCCATAGCGGCCCAGCCATAACCCAAGATCAAAATCCCGCAAAGCCGCCCTCCAGCACTCCAACACTACTTCTCTAGCCAAACAGCAACTCCTTAGCAGCGGTACCAGACCCGAAACCTCAGATACTTTGATAGGGTTCCGTTGCACAATGGCCCGGATATCGTTGAGGAAGTGATCGACGCCGGGAAACTTGTAAGTGGCGTGGTCGGCGGCTTCCCAGCCTGGAAACCAGAAGCTGTTATGGCCGCATCCGTATGTTGTCGCTGAATGAGGTCGACATTTAGCAGAATGTTTAGCGCTCAATTTTAGGTAGTGAGGCAGGGATGTGAAGGCTGCTGCCCATATAGCGCGCTGGAGTTCGATTGGGAGGCGAGGGAAAGGGTAGAACGTTGGTGGCTGGGAGGAGGTTTCGACTTGTGATGCATCTTGCGACGACATAACCTCGAAAGCATGCATGATTATCAAAAGACCGCTGATGGAAATCTGTGTACGAGGTTGAACTGCCAAGTCTCTGCTGCCTTGGTCATGCAGTACCGCGTGAGTCAGAGTTCCAATCAATATGTGCCGAAGTACCTGCTGCTTCGCTCAATAAATGCGCCTAGTAGAATAAGAATAAGATATCATTCCGCGATCATTGCTCGGTGATGATAAGTGCAAGGCGCCGTGAGTTATTACGCTCTTCTTGCCTCAACCCTTTTCCTCTTACAGTACCGCAATGCTGCGGCGTGTACCCGCTTGGGCATTTTCGAGAGTCGGCGGAGGAGAGTCCATTATGACACCGTTCAAACTCCTAAATTCATCTCAAATTTGAATCAAGTGATTAAACACTGGTTAGCTGCGAGCGAGGAGGAGTTTGGAGCTTTAGTCAACATAAAAGGGAGCACTGTTAACCGATTGGCTGAAGGAAAGTTCTCCCTTGACAGCGCGAGTTCCCTCTTTTCTTGTCATTGCGCCATCCAAGTGTCCATGTGCGAATGAGAATCTTCGCCGTCGATGGAGTCGCGGTCATCTTAATCGTCGTACACAGAAGAGTTGCCTTCAAATTTGGGCCACATTGTCATTATCTCCATGGATGTTAGCCCCATCTCCTTCCAACTCACCCGGAGGCAATCCTACCTTCGGCTCTGTTTCCAACCTCTTGAGAGGCTTTAATTGAGCCTCGATACTGCCGACTGTGGCCGTATACGGTCTTTAGGACTTGCCGGAAGGCTTCAAGAGGTCTCTCCAGCACTCCAAGGCCACGACTCTTGCTAAATGGCATGTTCGCAGAAGACACGGTACCAGAATTCATTTCTGAAATTCCAAGGGGCTTCTGTTGGGCATCCAATCCTCGCTCGGACTGATCCCTGATGTCGTTCATCAATGAAGGACGAATGTCTCCATCAAAATAAGGTTCCCAGAAGTCGTTACGCAGATACGAACATGAAGTGGCATCGTAGTTTGAACGGTATTTAGGGTTGGACTTGTCGAAGCAGTACGGCGTATGCTGTTTCATCCATGTTCTAACTTTCGGAAGGGGAATTAATGCATCTTTCCAGATCGCCCGCTGATGCTCAATGGGAAGGCGAGCAAAAAGGTGAAACGTCGCCGAAGAGATGGTTTGTGTGTTCATATTGCCGTTGCTGACTTGTCTAAAGGCTGTGTATGACTGTGAGGACTCTGCTTGGAGATGTTGTGGATGGAGGATGCGATGTACGATGAGATACTCCGCGCTTGCTGGTACAAAGGTGCTTTTTGTTATGTAACATACTGCGCCACGTGACGGACAACAACATTCGATCACGGCCTCTTTGCATATCAACCGATTTCAGCTGGCGACCCACAACCTCAGCTTGCAAATGTTCGCTTTCACACAAGTACAGGGTTTCATTTCTGCTTGTCTCGCATCTGCTAACCAGTATTCCAGGCATTGTCATTCGACTCAAACAACGATGAGTACCCAGGAAACGTTGTATGAGGAGTTTCTCCGCCGACCGGTCACGAGTCCTCCAAGAACGCTGTATGAAGAGTTCCTCCACCCCACCATACCTCTGATAGCCTTTCGCCTCTTCCCACGTCTTCCAATCGAGCTTCAAATCGAAATTTTCAAGTCTGCTTTCTTCAACACGCCAGATCTCAGGGAGTGGATCGATTGCAACCTTCCTGGCAGACCGCTCTGGGCTCTACATGCTCTGGGTCGAGATGTGAAAGCGAAGCGTGCTTGGACGTTCTGGGAGGCGCGTTGGTCTCCTTGGGGCACTGAAGGCGTGATGATCCGCGTGAAAAAGCCCTCGCATCTAATTCTGCTCGGCAAGGAAACCCGTCTGCATGTGCCAAGAGAATCTGATATTCATTCATTGCTACATGCTTCGCGACCCTCAAGATTGGTAGCACTGGAGACGTGGAAGGAGCTACTTGTCCGACATGTGGGAGGCAAAACTGGGCCTTACGCGGACGTCTTCTGGATTCTTGACGCTCTCTGGAGGGAGTGTAATGATCGTCTCTCATCAACCACCGCGGGAGGACCCTCGGCGGATGGGGAACAAGTTTCAGGAGTAAAGGAGTATTGGGAAGCTCATCGTTAGGAAACGGACGCGACGCCGAAGAGACGGTGCTGCTGACCGGTCGGCCGTAAGAGTTCTCAATTCATAATTGCTTTCCCAAGGGCATTAATTGAGGGTTATGAAAATGCTGTCCGGTTGGTGGCAGATTACAACGATATAGGCTCTTTTCGCTCACCATAATGAAGAGCGCCAAGTACAATGGCGAAACAACACTGAGATTTATTGTTGGCTGGCACGACGGCATAAACAATGAATTGTTTCTGAGGGACAAAGTTATTAAGGTCGTGGCGTTCTATTAACGACTTCATTCTCCCAGCTTAGAGTGTTGTGGCAAGTTCATCTATTCCGTCGGCCTCGTCCTCACACATCACGAGTCGCATTTGGCCTAACTTTGGAAACCTCTACGCCGCATCCTCGACCTTTGGTTGCTGCAGCTCCTTTGGATCATCGAATGGCTTCTGAGCCCAGACACGACGATGGTTCTGGTAGACGTGGTAGTTCTGGTCAAGCTCATTAGTGAACTTGGCGACCCAGACCCCCACCTCCTCCGATGTCCAAGGGGTCGGTTCTCCGAACTATGAACGTCAGCACAACTGCGCTGCCCCTTCAGAGACATTTGTGCACAAAAGACTTACCTTCGTGAGAAGATACATAGCCCAGCCTTCTAAGCCTTTCTTGAAGTGGGCCAGCTGCGCCCGGCCGGCGTCCTTGTACACTGGGTGTTTTGCCCAAGGCCCAATTGGCACTTTGAGGATTTTATCCTGGATATTGGTAAAGCCAACGCTCTCCATAAGAGGCTTTATGTCGTCGTAGAGATCTAGCGATCTTCCCGACTTCAAGGCTGCGTTGCGGAGTAGCGGCCCAAAACCTTTCAAGCAGGAGTCGTCAGGCAATCCGTTATCGTCGCACATCGAGTCAATCTTGATCTCGATCTGGGAAACAGGTTAGCGTTGAGCTCGAATGAGGAGCGGCTTATTTACATGCTCGATCCACCCTCCAGGCTGCATGTTGCTGTCCAAGTTAGCTAAATTCTGAGAGCAGACTTCTCATACTGACTTGTAGGCCTGCTTGTAAAGAAGACGGAGATCCTCGGTTCCACAGGACCCAAGCAGTAGTCTCATGTGAATCAGATCGAACTTGACATCCCAGGTCCATGGCTTAAGCATATCATCTACCTGGCGTACTCGTTAGCTTACAACTGACGCGTAGCTCTATGGGTGTTACTCGCCTCAAGCACGCAATTGGGAGGAACAAAATTTTGTGGCGGCGGGTAGAGATCCACACCGCGGACAGAAACTGGGGGAAAATTAGTTAGCTGGCCAAAACAAGGTGTTAATCAGATATCGATGGCTGTACTCACGATTCGGAAAAGCATCAGCAACATCGATAGCCCATGATCCATCTCCTGTCCCCAGGTCCAGGACATGCTGTGCTTCTTCCGAGATAGGACTGCGGAAAAGAGGATTCTCCTGCCACGACTCCAGGACTTTGAACATCGTATGCACAGCCTCCATGGACTCGAACTGCTTGTCGTCCGACGGCACGAAGTATTCTCCATGACCCTCGCGGACCGTCTGGTAGCGTCTTCCGTGTTCCACCATTCCTTGGAACACTCTGCTGGCGATCGAGGTTGAACCCCTGGTCCTGCTATCAGCACATGTTCAGCCCTGACTGGCTCAGACGAGGACTCACGAGTAGATAGAAGAGCCATAAGCCGAGTCATCGTCCTATTCGTCCGTCAGTAAGCTTGCTGTAACGCTGCTTCACATTGCCTTACAGCTACCAGGTCAGTATCCTCCGTCAAAGGCTCATCAGATACCGGATCTGCTGGGTGCGTAGCGGTCGTTTCAGCTGCTTGAGCAGGCTCCTCATGCTCGTTGGCAGAGGCAGCGTTGGCAGAGGCAGCGTGGGTAGCTTGAGTATCAGCCATTATGAAGTTCTGGGAGATCGCTCTTTTTCCACGAGTATGTGAGTAGATTATAAAGTTACGAGTCTGGCGTTGCTTTCAAGCTCGGTTTCTGAGGGGGTCTGGGCAAGTCGGGGATATAAGGGTCCCTCCCAGGGTTACTGGCCGTGTGTAGCGCGTAAACCTAAGCTCCTTTCACCTGCATGGTTCTTGCTCAATGCTACCCCGCGTGATGCAGTTGGAAAATATGAGCACGCCAACCGGTTGGCCGTCCGACGCAGGGGATGCAGAAGCATGGTTTCGACCGCAACATGCCCCACGAAAAACCGCTGCCAGTGTCCTCGTCCTCATGGAATTCCAGCCAATTCTTATAAAAACTTTAATAGCCACTCCTGGTCTTTGATCGCAGGCGTTTTTCTGCAAACCGTGCGGGGCACTCGGAGATGTTCTCGAGCCCTCAAGTGTGGCCATGCGGGGTCATGCACTCCGTGGCCAACCCCTGTCGCGGCCAAGAAGAACCCCTCGTCAAAGCGAGGAACTCCATGCAATCAGCTTGTCGGAGCCCTTTACGACCTCCCCGAGCGGCCTAATATGCACACAGTTTCAGAAGGGCGTTTAGCTCCTCGAATCCAGTGTACGATCAGCTCTGAAGGGTCAAGAATCCACATCATATCAAAATGGGGTCCACGGATTTCTCCCCGACCCTGTGATAGCCACCTTGCCATCCAACCGCCTAAGGTACTTTTGACAGGATTGTTATCCACGCGTATCATTCCGACCTCCCAAATTCAGCACCTACCCGCTCCAGCTAACGCTAACAACGGCACGAATACTTAAACCGCTAAAGTAAAGCTGCATAGTAATGTGTCGGCGCGGCAGCGTATATACACCCGCAACTGGTGTCGGCCATCTATCGTCGAAATCCAATCCAAAGACATCATACAGTTGTAGTTTTGCATGCCTAGCACCCCAATTTCAGCTATGTTTTGCTAATGAGTCATCAAAAGAGACACACCTGCAAGCATGTGCTTCCTCTCTTGGGCCATTCTCGTTAAACCATGCTTGGCGTTTTAGCGTTATCAATGAGCATCATCATGTCAACTTCTCAAGCTGTTAATTTGATTTATGTACTTGGACCACAGTAGCAGCACGAAGAAACTTCAAAGACGTTAAAACGAGCGGACTTCAGGTTTTAACACCGCGCTCCTTAGCATCGGCCATATTACTTCAAAGACGTTAAAACGAGCCGATTTCAGGTTTCAACACTGTTGACGCCAAGATTTCAGCTACGACCCCAGCTGAGGAGCAAATGCCCTTCAGCTTCCTGGTTTTTGATGTCACCTTGGGACATCCAATGACACACCCACCCACAGGCCAAGGTCTCCAGGAAATAGGTCAAAGCATCAAAGCGCAGTTCACTTTCGGCAAGAGCAAGGAGCTCTAAAGCTTTTCTCTTCATTTTTGCAACACTATTAACGCAAATAAGCGGAGCTCATATTACTTTGCCGCTGAGGACGAGGCCAGAGGATTACGACGTTTCCCGTTCTTCCTCGCCGCCTGTTTTTTCATACTGTTGCTGAGATCAATTGGTTCCATTGACACTTCTGTCGTGCTCCCACGGTAGGTAACTTTGATCATGGGCGTCCTTATGCTGGGTTGATCTTCAGGCTATTGCTTTGGCTTATGTACCCAGACATGCTAACTTATGCCTGTTATTACAAGTCACCTCAAAGTTACTCAACTTCCTCCCTGTCATGAAACACCATGAGCTTGGGACCACAAGTCCACCTACTGTCAAGCGTCACCCAAGTTCATTGAAAACGCAACTAGTCTTGGTCATCCAATGTTCTCGTCCAAAGGTATAGGTTCGGTCTGCGAACCGCAGTGCCGCGTCTGCATACGATTTTGCTGAGAATTATACACTGGCTTCCACTGTCCATCTGGGTCCTCCATCTCTTATCCACTCTCCTCCGTCCTCTGTTCCTCCTCTTTGCCCTCTCATCCTTGATGTTTCAAGCCTCAACACCGCCTAGTAAACCCCTCACGACCACCCAACCTCACCCTCCCCATCTCTCCACGCAACAAGATCCAGGAGCCGCCTTGCACAACCCGTCTTCCGCGCCGCTCAAACCAATCAGACCCCAAGGACCATCCCATTGCCCCATTTCCTGCCTCCCACTATCTAGTCTTCCAGTGGCGTAAGAGAGCGGGGGTCCGACATCCAAGTGACAGGCTCCAAGTCCTACTAGCCAGTTGGTATATAACCCTCCCTGCCTTCCCAAAGAATAAGCTACCGCGTCACCAACGAATCGGACCAAGACTACCTGAACCTGGGCTGACCGCGGCCCCGGGGTACTTGACATTCGGCGTTCACGTATCGTGCTTCGTCCCCGGGCGGCGCCGGTATTCCCAATCTCATAATCGGTGATAAGAACGTTGCAGACATTGTCAGCTATCGTTCTCCTGTTACCGTTCTAACTGCCTGCCATGGATGGGAACTAAGAGGTAGCTGCCAGACCAGGTATGTGGTGTCCGAACATTTCGGTCCCTCCCGGTTCTGGGTAGGGAACCAAAGCAGAGCTTCGGCATGAGGCGTGAGGAAGAGGAGCGAAGACACACGGCAGGCATCGCACGGTTGCACTGATGATGGTTTAAGCCATTGTATTATCCGATCATGCGGACAGGCCGTATTATATAGCTATATTGTTCTTGTGGTTGTAATACCAATGCCCATCCAACCTCTGCTAATACAGAGTAGATGAAGAGTAGGGATTTTTTCTTTCGCGCAACAATGCCATGCGTCTTGGAGATTCTCTCCTCCCTTCCCATTTATCAACCATCTCCCGACCCAAAACGGCCAGGGACAACTCCGTCTCCGTCTATACCCTGACGCCACGGAATATAGTGAAACACATCGATCTTCCCGCAAATCCATTTCTCGCACAACCATTCGCCTTCGTACGCGGCCTCCTGCGTCGGCCTCATACCTCGACGACACCCATTTTATAACTTCTCAATCAGAGATCTTATCATCGCTTGGGTATCAGAAACAAAGGAAATGATATCTCTCTCCCACTCCCTCCTCCACCTCTCCCGTCGCCTCTCCTCCCTTGCCACCTAATACCATGCTCTGTTCTTCCCTCCTCCTCTCCTCAGTTCTCAGCACCAAAGCCCACAATATCAAGTATCTTACTACTAACAGCCGCAGGGTACCCCCGTCCCAGCATCTCCTGCACAACCCTCATAGCACTCGCTCTCTCCCTTTTCGCCACATACGCCCTCGTCATAGCTTCATAAGTACTCGGCTCCCTCTTATCCCTCCCAAGCATCGCATACACGCCGGCGGCCTTGATGATATCACCCTCAGCTGCCCAGCCATGGATAAGACTGTTCGCGATATACGGCGTAAGCTCAACTCTCTGATTCGTCATGCCGGTGACAAGGGCCGACGTCTCCGATACACGATGGGCAGCGACGAGCGACTCGACCATAGCCTGAAACAGACACGCTGCTGGATGGATTGAAGCATTGGCCATCACGGAATCAAAGACTGAACGCGCACCATCGATGTCGTGGAGCACGCAGCCCTTGGCGTGGATCAGGCTCGCGTAGTGCACGGCATCAACCTTTTCGCCCGATGCACGGATGGAGTCGAGGACCGCCTCAGCTGCGGCCATATTGACAGGTTCGAGTGTGGCGTGCGTGTCGACGAGTAGCTTGTATGTATGCGAAGTCGGTTGAATGCCGCGTGCCGTCATACGGTTGTAATACTCCAGAACCTTTTGCTTATCCCTTTTCGTGGTGAGGAAGAACTGCATCAGCGAATTATAAGGCGCAGGACGGGCTTTGTAGTTCGGCATGCTCTCCATTTCTTCAAAGAGTTCCTCGGCAAACTTCTCATCCGACACTCTGCATAGGGCGTTAACGATCGTGCCGTATGTGACGGATGTAGGTCTGATCCCAAGCGCTCTCATCTCAGCGAAGTAGAACAAGCAGTCGTCGATGCGGCGTGCTTTGCCGAGCTTTCCGATAAGAGCATTGTAAAGAAAGCTTGACGGCTCCACACCCTCAGACTTGGCCTGGTGAAAGATCTTGACTGCCTCGGATGCCTCGTCAAAGGTTCTGGTTGACTCCTTCAATGTGGTGATGTACAGGCCGAAAGTGTTAGCCGTTGGCGCAGCGCCAATCTCGCGCAACTCTTGGTGAAACTGTGCGGCTGCGGATCTGTTGCCAATGGTGAGACAAGCGCCCACCATGGCATCGAGGATGCTGACCCAGCCGTAGCGCACAACCTGGTACTGTGGCAGCATTGGCACGTCGGTCTTCGCCGTGGCGTAGACGTCGTGCACGATATCAGTGCGACCTTCGCGGGCAGCGGCACTGATGAGTTTCGCGTAGGTAATGTATCTTGGGTGGCGGCCTGCACGACGGATATTACCGAAGCGTGCCAGGGCCTCATTGAGACGGGAGGCCTTGACGCGGGAAGCCATCCCGCGCTCCAGATCATCAGCAATGAGCGCCGAGCCTTTGAAGTCTGTGGACGCGGCGTGGGGATCAAAAGAGTCCTCGAATGCCGGCTGGCGGATGGGCTGGTTGAAATGGACAGGCGTGTGTGGTGGCTGGAAGAATACCGGATGAACCGGTTGAGGTTGCGCAACGACGCGTGGATCCACGATGTTGTTCTTGACCGCGTACTCCTGGATCAAATGGATGCCCTCATCCACCTCATCAGCAAGATGTGCGTTGGACGGCGCAGAGTCTTTAATGCGGCGGAACATAAGCTCGCTCTCCGTCAAGCCCTGAGCCACATGTCCAGATCTAATGAGCGCGAGAGCATACATGGCAGTTGGCTCGATGAAAGCAGCCGAGACGGTCGTCTCTGGCGCAGAAAGGATCTGCCAGAATCTGCTCGCCTCAGTGGCCTGTCCAGAACGGATGCAGCGTGCCAAAAGGGCAATTGCCGACTTCTCGACCGCGATATGGTTGTGTGGGATACGGCTGAAGGCGTTCATGGCCGCAGCGCTGTCTCCGGCATCAGCGGCGGCGACAGCGACCTTGCTGATGACTGGGACCTTTGACGAGTAGTCGAGTTTCTCGGCCCATGCGAGAGCGTCTGCGAAGACGCCCTTGCCAATAAGTCCGTCGACGAGGCCATAAGCGATGATGGTCTCGGCCACTGCTGGATTTTGTTCCCTGTCTGCGATCTTCTCAAAGAACTCCATCGCTCCAGGCATCTTGTCCGAATCGATGTATGCCTTGACCACAGCAGCGTAGACGCGGGCATCCTGACGATCCGGGATCTGGATCATGGCGTAGTTATCAGCCACGGCGAGATCTCTGTACTCGGTGTAGCAGACCTCGACGGCATTAACCAAGTCACGCACGGAAGCGTAGGCATTGATCATTACTGTAAAGGTGGCGGCTAGAGGGACAACCTTCTTCACATCCATGTCGTCGTAGAAGCGTGCCATGTCAGTGATACGCTTCTGCTCCGCACACGCCGCGATGAGCTTGTAATAAGTCTCAGCCGGGAAGACGCGATCCCTATTGCTCGCCATAGCAATATCAAACATCTGGATAGCATAATCGAGTCTGTCATCCTCTGACAGGATATCAAACTCCAACTCGCTGCTAGCAAGCATGAAAGTGCCCTCCTTATCCATGCCTCCAAACCTCGTCCTCTTCTCCTCCAACGACTTCTTCAAGCCGTTGATCTCGAGACTCCTCTCTGCCATAATGCTAATCAATGTGTTGTACGTCGCCGTATTAGGCGTCACCTTGCGGCGCAGCATATCCGAATACACATCAAGTGCCTTGGGCACAACCTGGATCTTCTCGCACGGGAAGTGGATGGCAGCATCGAGGAGGGCGTTGTACGACTCGGCGACGGGCTTGATGCCGGCGACGAGCATGGACTCGAAGACGGCAGGGATCTCGGCAAAGCGCTCGGATTGGGAGAGCTTGGTGAGATGCTCAGCGTAGGACAAAGACTGGAGATCGGAGGTGCTCGGCTGTGGTGCAGTCGCAGACAGTGGTGTCTTTCTGAACTCCTCCAGGCTGAGTGGAGGCGTGCGGACACCGGCTGAGATGACCTGGTCGAGGCCATTGATGTGGATATCTCTGATCTGCTGTGCAAGCTCTGGCGTCACTCTGCCCTCCTCCTCGACCTCCTCCGCAATGCTCTCCTCCACCTTTTTCAAGGTGTCTAGAGCACTCATGCTGCGAGGCTTCTCGAGAGCTGGCCTCAAAGCGGCAACATGCTGGCTGGCATCCTCTTCGATCTCGACGATTCGTGGCTCAGCCTCCGGTGCACTAGGCTTCCACTCAATGCACTTTGTGAACTGAAACTGGGTCCACTCCTTCTCCGGCTCGCCTACAGGATGCTGTTTCTTCCAAGAATCAAAGTAGGCCGCAAGACCTGCATGATTTCCGGCAACATGTGTAGCTTCTGCACGTGGGTCTCTCTGAACAACGACAGTGCTGGCAGCACCCACGCTGGAGCTGGTGTGAAATGCATTCTTGAAGGTGTGTGGAAGCTTGCCACCCCTATGATGGTTGCGGCGGGAGAAAGGTGTGCGGTTGTGCTGGTTTGGGTAGGAAGATGGGTGAGTGGCGGCAACGACGGATTGGGCGTAGCCGTGAGTGAGAGTCTTTCCGAGACCTTGACGTGCAAGATTGGAGTAGAGGTTCGAATAAATCGGCATTTACAAGATTGTTGGACCTCTCATTGATGGGAGGTGAAACTGTGGTGTTTGAGTTAGTTGTGAAGTGAGGTGTGTGTGCGCAAACGGGCAAACGAGCAAACGCGTAGCTGACTTACGAGTAAAGTTGACGAGGCGGCGAATGCAGGTTGATTGACAGCTCCGGCCGTCAACGAACGCGCTTTTAATTGAGTATAATTGATTCGAAAGGTAAGACTCGGTGGTTGAGTCAATGTTTTAATCTGTAATTTTGAATTTTGGTCCGTAGTTTTTGATCCGTAGTTTTTGATCCGTAGTTTTTGATCTGTAGTTTTTGATCCCTAGTTTCTGATCCCTAGTTTTTGATCCCTAGTTTTGATCCCGAACGACCAAAAGAAAACTGCTTCGTCGCGCCGTGAAAATTGTCGTGGTCGTGAAACCAGCACTTTGATCAAGCGAAGATTGAAGGTGTGGCAGCCTGTCGATTGATATGTGCAGCCTTGGGCTGGTGACGCGGGGAAAGGTACACCGTATCGTGATTGAGTATCTGTGTATCGCGAATAGCTGTCCTCGCTCGGATCTGGCTAAATATCGAGGTTGCAGTGATGACGAGTCCAATTTTCGGGACAATGAATGCAACAGCTGCAGTTTCAGTTCTGTGGCAAGAGGTCACCAGGAATATCGCTTGATTGATATTACAGTAAGACCGAAACGTTGACAGGCCGCAGTCAAGATTGAATTGCCAGGAGTTTGTATGCTGGTCGGGAAAGGTCGCGGAGGATAAAGGTTGAATTGGGAGAGAGATCTTTGCAATCTCAAACTCTGTGTATCTACGGTCACAGCGTTCTGCGGTGTTTCCAGCCCTTCTCGATCTTTGTGTGGCTGGTGCGTCTCGCCACTTCCAGGTCGCGCGGCAGCGGTGCCGGGCCGCTCGAGAACGTCCCGGGTTGGTGCGAATTTGAACCGGCATTGTCGTTACGAGGATTGGTCCACTGTGAGTCAAGGCCGTCAGGACTCCACCTACGTGGCTTTCCACCCCTTCCATCCTTTCCATCCCTTCATCCTTGCCATCCCTTCCATCGCTGTCCCATCTTCCATCTTCCATCTTCCATCTTCCATCATCTCTCACGGACTTCAGCTGTCTTCGCCCTTCTGTCATTGTTCACCTTTCACGCCTCGCCGCCTTTCCATTCTAGACCGGGTTTAGCCCTGATCAGTTCCCTTCGGACCCATTGGTGCCGCCGTCAGGGACCCCATAAAACGCGCGTTATCCACAATCTTAGTCTCACAAAATTTTAAACTTTCTAGGGTTTACGAGAGAACAGCATGGAACGCTGACTACGAGAAGGACTGTATCCAAGGCGGTCAGAAGTGCTGTCAAGAATTATGTGGCGTGGCGGCGAAATCGCAACATCATTTTGCACGAGCAGATTATTAATTATTATTATTATTATTAATTTTTGTTTATTTTGTAGGGGAGAAGGGTGAGGCAAACGTATGCACCTAAGACGTTACTTAAGATGTTACTTAAGATGTTACTTCAGATGTTATCGTTGCATGTCTGTTCAAATCAGGCAGCCCTATATCCCTATATGTAGTAGCGCTTTTAACTACTGTACTATTTTATTGTTACCTTTTGTTCCTCCTCCTCCGTAGATCTTTCCGTAGGGCGCCGGTCCCAGACTCTTCTTAAATCCGGCGCTCCTGATCCTCGGGGCAGCGGCACAGTTGCCCATTTCTGTGGGGTTTTACACTTAGCTCCAACGGGAAACTCCATGTTCGCTCAAACTTTGATCAGTCCACTTCTGGTAAGACTGAAAATGGCACCTTCCAGTGAAGTACGTTTGTCAACTCCGCACAGCCGCACAGCCACACGAAAACACGAGGCACGAGGACAGCAAAGCTCTCCCGCTGATCTACAAACCTTCGTATTGCCGTATGTTGTATGGAGTAAGACGTGTTCCAGATCCTTGAGGCACGAAATTAAGCAGGACTGGATTGTCCTCGTGATCTCGCGTTCCTGATGACCTAGTCATGTGATCTGCCATACGTACCCATGTCCGCTCTCGCGTTTCACCTCTCCCACAAGAGAGGGCCACGTCGAAAGTGGCAGCCTCGTGACATACTCAGCCTTGCTACTATCAACGCGGGGAATTATGGATGCTGACCACCATCCGTTCCTGATCTTGATCTAATATCGTTGATACTTCCGTTTACAGCCTCCTACTTACCGCGACGTCCACTCCAACTCACATGACTCCGTCGGCCGTTTCGCAGCCTTCGGTTGCATCAGCACCGGGAAAGGTGCTCCTTGCTGGAGGATATCTCGTGCTTGACCGCGCATATACTGGCTTAGTATTTGGGCTGAGTGCTAGGATACATGTTGTTGTTGCGGCTGGAGATGGAGACGCGAAGATGGAGGGTGGGGATACATTGGTGGTCGTAAAAAGTCCACAATTTGAGAGCGCGGAGTGGAGATACAAAGTGAAGAGTGAGAAAGGTGACGAGGGATGGAAAGTTGAGGTCGAGCAGATTGAGAGGTATGTCGATTTTACATGTCATACCTATTCCATCCTCTACTTTGCAAGCAATGCTCATGTTCTCTTCGCCTATTGCAAACTGCGTGGCTAGCTGCACATCCGAACCTATACACCGACTAAACAACATGCTGCACATTTTTACCTCGTTCTCAAATCACGTTACCCATCCCTTCCCTCCATTATCTTTCATCCAGTCTACGTATACTATTACTTTTCATAATCAGCCAACTAACACCTCCCCAGCCCAGCAGGAGGAATAAATCCGTTCGTTCACTCCTCAATCCTGCACACCCTCGCCCACACCCAAGTCTCCCTCCCCCCAACCCTCCGCGTCACCATCCTCGCAGACCGTTCGTACTACTCCAACACCCCTGCCTCGCGCTGTTCGTCATCCACTTCTTCTCAATTCCCACAATACGGCGTCCCATTATCCGCCGCCCACAAGACAGGCCTGGGTTCCTCCGCCGCCCTCACAACCGCCTTTTGCTCTTCCCTCCTCAACTACCTCTCCCCTTTTCCCTCCATCTCACCCTCTTCGCCAGCGGTAGAACAGACCGAGGAGCGTCGTCGCGAACTACACAACCTCTGCCAGATCGCGCATTGCCAAGCCCAAGGAAAGGTAGGCTCCGGTTTCGACGTCGCAGCCGCAGTATACGGGTCTTGTCTCTACCGGCGCTTCTCCCCCGCCTTGCTCAACACCTTACCCGAATCCTCCCATCCCTCGTTCTCAGCCGCTGTCCGCATCCTAGTGACTGAAGGAAAGGATGAGGAGGGATTAAGGGCAGAATGGGATTTTGAAACCACCAAACGCGGGGTTGAAGTGCCGAGGGGGTATAGTATGGTGATGTGTGATGTTGACTGCGGTTCCGAAAGCGTAGGAATGGCTAAGCAGGTTTTGAAATGGAGGATGGAGAGTCCTGCTGATGCTAGGAGGATATGGGATGGGTTACAGGAGGCGAATGACGATCTCGCCATGGTCCTTTCGACCGGCGACGAGGAAATCATCGCGGAAAAGATAAAGGTGGTTAGGAGCTTTGTGAGAGAGATGGGCGACAAGTCTGGCGTCCCAATTGAGCCTGAGTCGCAAACCAAGCTTCTGGATGCAGCAAGTGAGGTGGAGGGTGTGGTTGGTGGTGTGGTTCCTGGTGCTGGTGGGTATGATGCCGTCGTTCTCCTCGTTCGTCATGACGCCGAGACAACTAGCAGGCTTGAGAAGTTCCTGGAGGAGTGGAGCGCCGAGGTGGATGGAAAGGTTCGCCTTCTCGCCGTCAAGGGCGAGATGGAGGGTGCGAGGATCGAGAACGCCACGGGGTACGCCGAATGGCTATAGAACAGAGGCAGTAGGTCGACCTTTTGGGAATAGAAGGCGGTATATCAGTGGTGGTAGCATCCGGGATAGAAGTCAACCACTCTCAGCTGAACTCTCGCACCTCCAAACAGCTTTGCATAGTCCGCCAAGCTCAGACGCCCGTGAGTGTGATGATGATGATTAAAATAGTGTCTTGATAGAAGAATGTCTACCCAGCATCGGCGCTTTATATACCTGACACAAATCTGGGTTGTGAAACCCAGTTTTCCTATCCAACAACAAACAAACAACTGTCTCCGACCGAGTCGCAGTCCTGTATACTTGGCAACTTTCCCTTTTCCACCAGACGTTTACTGCCGACAACCCCTTTGAGCGATAGCGCCAACAATGGCAACAGCTCCACCTTTGCTATTTTCTTCCTCATACCTACCCATGTTGGTACGCCACGTACCAACCGGTAGGCGTCCGAGTAACGTGAGGAGTACGAAGGTCTATCGGGCCAGCACAGCGTGGTCGTTTGACTGGAGCGGACGCCCGGCGGCTCTAAGCGTTTGACCTGAGAAAGCTCAGGGCCTCATCCCGAGCGTTCATCGAGACCGATTTTGAACTGCCGAGCGTTCGTTCGTCCAACCGTCGCGTTTGGTCAAACGCACGAACGATATGGGCGTCCAACCGACCACGCTGGGGCAACAATCCAGACCATACAGACCCTTCAACTTCAACTTGGATCGCCTGGAGAAGAACGATAACTGCGTGGTAAGTTGGTCTTCAGGGGTATGTCGAAGCTAAACCTAGCGCCGTTAAGCGGCTAGTAAATACGTAATACTTCTGAAGGCGTTGATCTGAACCTTGAGGTTGTCTCGCCCGTGGGTGTGACCGCATAGCTGAGAGCATCGATTTGAACTCAGATGTGTCAAGTGTGCTCACGAGCACGTAAAGCACTCGTCTACGCACTCATGGGTCTTGTCTTGAGGTTGCTCTTTGTAGTCGATTTTTTCTTCGAACATGTCCCAGACGAGGTCGGGAATGACTAGGATTGTGGACTCCGAGAGCTTGATCTGGACCAGGGGTGGGAGCTCCAGCAAGCGCGGAAAAGAGGTTGCTTGGTCATGGTGATGCCTCCGTTCATTATATTCCACCTCAATAGTCCCTCACCAGACAGCGTTTTCACCTCGCCATCTCGCTTCCCAAGTACTATATCCAGATGCTCTGCCCTTTCCCCGCCATCTCCATATACATAGCTGAATTTTGGAATTTCCCCAACTTTGTCTGTCAGTGGTTTCCCCGTCATCTGCTCAATCATAGTCCTCAGTACCATCTCCGTGCCATTGCCCCGATAGTCGCCGTTCTGATGGCGTTGCATCAACGGGTCGGCTTTCAAAAGCATTTGTCTCCAGGTGCGAAAGGTGGTCAGTCGTGAGCGATGGCAAGCTTGAAGTATGCATTGCATTCCCTTCTCAGTGTAGCTAATAGAGAGACCAGAAAGATTCCAGGGATACGTGCTCGGAAGCTGTCGAGGGTGCAAATATATCCTTTTCGGTTGTGCTAAAACTTTGAAGTTGGATGCATCCCACTTAAGGTACGGAACGCTGACGAATGCGCATTTCCAGATCAGAATTTGGATCTCAACCGGAAGCTCGAGAAATCGAGGGACGGACGCTCCTTGACCCATACGGGTGTCATGTGGTCAATTGCGGACTCCTTAGCAGCTTCTGTTTCGAACACGAAGTCCTTTCAGCAGTCGCCGGTTGAGGCTCGATTGGGATATATGTCGTTGTGGCCGTCATCTCTCGTATACGTGGACCTGAGTTGCTCTTGATGCGGGGTCGTGCCATCCCTTTCTGATAATGACGGTTGTTCTTTCCTCAAATTAGGCGCCATATAAGCGCGCGCGACCTTGTCGTGTCATCGACCAGCCCTCGCTGGTTTCATAGTGAAGTTGATTATTACATCTGATTCTGATCGGTTGGCGACAATGGCGGGTGGTTCCGGGGACCCGAGTTCGAAGCTCGGTGAGACCTAATGGTCAACTATCTTTTGCATTTTGTCCCCTTCTTTGAGTTCGATGGCTTGGGACATCAATGGCTGTAACTTGATCTGAAGACAGATGTCGTCGGTGATGAGCTGTAAAGGTGAGGTGATGAGAGGGCATGGCGATGGTGTTGTGCTTGGCGCCGGCAATGCTGTGCTTCTGTACATGAGGCACCCATCCCTTTCCGGGCATAGGACGCAGCTAGAAGGAGAAAGGCGAAAACAAAGAATCGAAGTCATGCATCTGAATTTCCTGAATGAACATTCAGTCCTCCTTCCAGGGGTAAAGCCATGTTTTGTTGTTCTCGTGCATCGAACGTGGGAAGTGAGCGTTATCGTCATCCCATCTTGGATCTCCGAGGTGCCATCATCTCAAACTTGCATCGATCGGTTGTCTCAATTGGTCAAGCCGGCCTGCTGCACTCAATTGGGTGCACTTGCACATTCTATTAGCCTTCATCATTGGTTGTAAACTAGAACTCTCAGCCACTCGACGATAGACAAGAAGAGAAGAATAAAATGACAACAAACCAGAAACGCCAGAACGCCATGTAGCCATACAAAGTGTTACACGCGTCTAATGGTTCTGGCTGCGCATCGAGGACCCGGTAGAAAGGCTGACGGCTTGTCGATGTCTATCATGGCCGGCTGCATGAGTTGACAGCTTGACAACGAGGATGACGAACTGGTCGAGAAGACATCGAGATGGTGAACCTTGTGTGGTAAAGGCGATTCTGCCGTAATGTTAGTTATCATGTCGAGTCCTCCCTAAACTACAGCGTTTAAACAACACAAAAAGACGCTAAGTTTGTATCGAGGTGCCAATGTCAATAGTGTCGATCTAGTGGTCTGTTCCTGGGCTAGAGCGGCAGTTCGCTGTCACTTTCTGGTACCCGCCGGCCAAGACCTCTCACCGCCCACTAATTGAGCGACAAGTAATTTCAAAGTTGGGGAGCGTCAGGACTAAAAATATCGAGACCCCTGAGTCCCAGTTCTTGTTAACTCGTGTCGTCTCGGACTTGATTCCTTGCAGATACTCCGCAGTATATTTCCAACTTCATTATCGTAATCTTTTATTCAAGAGAGGCTGACTGAAGCTCTGTTTGTGCTATACAACTTCGTCAATCGCTGTCAATCGCCAGCGCAACCTTGGTTGATACCCAAGGACCTTCGACAGCCTTATCAGCTCAAAAGCCTCCCGGCCGCGCATGGAACCACTCCACAACTGAATTACCTTGGATACTCACATAACCATCGAAAGGACCATGCGATTTCACCATTTCCTGCATCAGATTATCAACAAATAACAATCAGCACCAACTGAGAAGGAGAGCCCCAAGGTCAACATGCCAAGCTTCTTCTCTCGTCTGAAGGGGAAGGATGGCGCTGTGAAGGCGAAGAAGGGACAAACCCAGCAGATTGATGTTGCGCCGCCGAAGCCAACATGGACTGATGCATGGGCGAGAACGAGTGCTGAGCCGGAGGAGATCCAGGAATTGATCCACTACTGCACCCAGGAGCTGAAGAGCAAAGGTATGGTTTCAGCCTCTGCCAGACAAAATGGGAGGAGATTCCGGGATGACTGAAGATAACGAATATTGAATACTAACTGCGTATTAGCCCTTGAGGTGCCATTGTTTCTTCTCCCATACAGACCGAATACCGACCCTTGTGCAGCAAGGGCATTTATAAGAAACTTCTTCAAGCAGAAACCACGCCCGCACGGCGAAGATTTAAAGAGCGATTTGAGATTGACAGATGCGTCGGTGTTGATCAGTATTCTGAAATGGTGCTGGAGCAGATTGGCAGGAGGAGTTGTGAGCTGGGACGCATACGAGCTTTTCAGAACTGGAGAGCAAGGTACGTACATAAGGCAGTCGCTGTTGACGAGCATGCACTAACTGAGTCCCACAGATTCGAACATGGCGAGAGACTCGTTCTCAACCTTCATACCCCTCAGCGTAGACTCCGACGCCAGAACAAAGATCATCTTCGACTTCTTCGAGCTTCTCGCCGCTATCGCAGCTAATGCTAAGACAAACGGACTTGGAGGAAGGAAGTTGTCTAGATACGCAGGATGGTGGGCATTCGAGCATGCAGACTCCGGAAAGGGGTTCGATTGGGGATACAAGGGGTGGACAGTCGCTGCCGATGCCACGAGTCATTTGTTTTTCGCATATCTGAGGTCCATGTCTCCAGAGACTAGCCATGGCCTTACTGGCATCTCGACATTGCCTCGTTCGCTGCAAAAACTGGTCGCTGAGACGGAATACCCGCCAGAAACCCCAAGTTTGATGCTTTATACTACGCCAAAAATCGTCATGATTGTAGACTTTGTGTCGCCAAGCCCATTCGCTTTGCTGAACCGAGCAAAGAACTTCCAATACAGAGACCAGGATGCGGCGCTGCAGGAATTCTCGAACTATGAGGATCCAGTTAAGGCCTTGACTCCTGAGTGTGGAAGAGTTATTGAGCTGATCTCCAACTCGACCCAGAGCCAGGAGTGGTCCTTTGACGAGACTGAGGAGGATGCTCTCAAGAGTGACCTGGCGGCGACCCAGACACAGCGTAGACGAGGACATAACAATACCCTTTCGCCAACCGCTCGGTCCGGCAACGTTCTCGGCGGCAGGCCAACCACTCCAGCATGGGGAGAGACAGAGAAGGTGGAGAAGCCATGGCAAGATTTTATGTCTGAGGGCTTCTCTACCAAGGATACATCTCTCCTGCCATTAACCATGCCGACGGAGAAGATTAATCTCCCAGTCGATACCTTCCGTGGCCGTAGCTCACAGTCTCACAGGCCACGTCTCGAGCACGACCGCAACCTTGAGCCGGGAGAGCTTGCCAGCATTACCAGCTTCGACCTCGACGAGTCCTTCTGGTGGGTCTGGATTAGCAGTTTGGCAGGCGAGGAGCCAGCACAGCGCAAGGCAGCTTTTGGTCGTTGTGCTTTAGTCGAAACCGAGATTCCGACTGGAAAGTGGATCGTCATTGAGGAGCAGGTCAAGGGCGCAGCAGATGAGCCAGGCCCAGAGGCATATGTTGCTGAGAAGAAGGGTCGTTTCTGGTCGAAGCGTGGCAAGACTGTTACTCGTGCGACGTCGACTGCGAGAAAGCCAGAGACGCTTACCAGTCCTTACAGCACTGTCCCAGAACCTTCGAAGACTAGCATCAACAATGAGCAGCAGGCAAGGATTCAGAGAGCCGCAGCGCAATTACAGCACAAGCAGAGGCAGCAAGAGATGGGCCAGAATGCGGTCCAGAGAAGAGGAAGGGAAGGAGCGGACATGGCCAAGACGAACAGTATCATGAGTTTGAAACCGGCTGTTATCAGTGAGCTCACGCCAGCAATGAAGTGGGCAAGCAGATACGACAAAGAAGCCACCAGAGCGGCATATTTGGCGAACAATCAGACCGGCAAGGGAGCTCAGAGCAGCGACCAGGCGAACGGACGCAGCAATGGCCACGTTTCGCCACCAGTCGAGCGCGACCTGCCAGCCGTGCCACAGCTCAGTGCACAATCCGAGGTCGACTTGAGCAAACCTCCACCACACGTCAGGCCAACGGTCGACATTCCACCAGCACCAATGCCACCGACTCCAGCCGCTGTGCCAGAGAAGTGTCAGCTGCAAGTTGCCGCTGAGGAGCTCCCAGCGGAGCGCGAGCGTCCATCCACACCTACGAATCCCCTTCGTATGAAGGGCGATTCCGAGTCCTCCCATCTCATCACTCCACCGCGTAAGACACAGCAACAGTCCCTTGCACAATTCCTCTCCGAAATCGAGCCTGCCGCCGTGCCGGCTACCCGCCCAAACATTGGTTCGCCAGATAGCAATAGGCTGAAGAAGAAGACCACGAGGGAGGAGAAGAAGGAGAAGAGTGGTATGTTCGGCGGAATGTTTGGCAGAAAGAAGAACCGCAACTCCCTGCAGATGTCCCCCGAGTCAGTCGCACACCTCAAGGAGAAGGAAAACAAGCCAAACAACAACCTCGCTGCTCCAGCAAGTGGTCTAGGCCGCTTCAACTCCTTCCGCAAGAAGAGTTCTCCAGTGGTCACTCCAAAGCCACCATCCAGCGCACAACAAAACATTGCTGAGGATACGCAAGCTCGCAATACCGAGCCAGCGGCTCAGCCTGAGCAGTTCCGGCGTTCCTATGACCTGAGCGTCAACAACGAGAGCACATCCCGCCTCAACACTGCCGACGCCCATGCAGCGCGCAACGAGTTCTCTCGCTTTGACCAAGGGCCGCTCGACGACGTGCCGGCTTTCGTCTCAGACGACAACTATATCGATGAGAGGGAGTCGCGCCAACAGACTCAGCACGTCCATCAGTCTCAGCCACGCAGCCACTCGCAAATGTCGACACCGACAATGGAGACTGGTGATCCTATTGATATCAAGAAGGCGCCGAGCTTGTTGAAGCCGGTTAGAAAGGAGCTGCCGCCGCCGGAACCGGTGTTGACGCCTGCACAGGATCGTTGGGCGCAGATTAGGAAACAGGCTGCGGAGAGGGCCGTAATGAGGAGTAGTGAGGATAGGAGGGAGCAGAGGAACGAGGATGGGGAGACTAGTGGGGATGAGAGTAAGTCTTCCGTTCCGTGAGAGAATAGTAGGGTGGATGAAGGGATGGATGCTAATGTGGTATAGCTATTGAGAGTCGCGTCGCCAGAATCAAGGCCAGAGTCGCGGAGTTGACTGGTAACATGGAGGACGGCAACCCACGAACCCAGAGCCCTGCTCGTCGTCAGATCTAGTCAGTTCAACGCCGGCCTTGACACCACAACATTTTCGTTTAAATTTCAAAACTTCGCTTATACCCATTTCCGTAAACAAGGCAACCGCCAACCACACAGTTTCGTACATCAAACAATTTCGACCACATCGCTTTCATCTTGAGATACCAGACACCTCGCTGCTACTTGCTTTATAATACCTTCGTATATGCGTTGCTTTGCTGCGTTGTACTGCTTTTTGCTTGTCCTAGAAGAAGATAGGGAGGATATCGGAGAATGCTCTTTGCTATTTGTTGGAGGATAGTCAACGAGGAGAAGGAGGGAAAATGAGAAAGCAAGGGGAAGATAGATAGATGCGTATAAATCGCGAATCAAGACATAACAAAGCAACTGATTCCGAGGTGTTTATCAACTGAGATTTCGAGATCGATCCAAAGAAGGGGTACTCTTGTACCACGACATGGACCTGTCCATGGAGCCGACGAATAGCAACATGAAAATCGTATCAGGCGATGTGATAACCTGCTATTAATTAGCATAATTCTGTTTAAATGTTGCATATAAACTTACGGACTCACAGAGTTGGGTGCCGAGTCTCCCGGGTTGTACCCGTCGAGAGGTGCGGACTGATTCCTACCCGGCTGAAAGACGACAGGACGGATACCCGTATCTAAATGCTACCCGGGTAAGTACAGATCGATCCGTACCGTACTGTCTAATGTTTCGCTCTGGAACATTTGAATTGCTGGAAATCAAATCAAATTACGCTATCTTAAGTGCTAAGTATCCTATCCTTGTCTAATTACATGCCTTTCATCGTCTATTTCAATCTCTATCTCACCATCCTCAGCAGGCAAAATTTCCTAATCACGCAAGCGAAGTACGTAGCGTACATTATTAACACTTGGACTTTTAGTTCTCTTTTTGGGGAGTAAGATTCCAGCTATATTGAATAATCTTTCTGACGGTGCTGATGTTGCTGGTATAACAAGATAGTCCTGCACAAACTGCCAGATAATAGGAAACTCGTACCATTTACCCTTTAAGTACTTGTGGACTTCCTCTGGTGTGCTTCAACTGCTGTTAGGATGTTCTCTTAGCCATCTTTCAACCTCATTAGTTCCCTCGCATGTGCTTGTGGCATGCTTGAGACAAGCTAGACCCATCCGTGCAGAGGGTTTACTCGCCAAGATACTTCATCATCTTCTTCAGCATTACCCGTGTTCCGGTACTGCTCACTGTGGTTGTTGCTGACATCCTCCATTTTCATAGCCTCAATCAAGTTTTGCCGGCGTTTATACTGTCCATACAAAGTCTGGAAGTGAGCTTTAGCCTTCTTACATACAGCAGACTCAACTCCTTAGAGATATACTAGCTACTGCATCTTATATCGAGGATCACAAAGAACATCTATAAGCGAGTGGCGTGTGTCTATGCGCTCCTTATAGTACTTGTTAAGTACTTTGAAGCCGGCATCTGCCGCTGTTTTCAGAACTGGTGTTTCGTCTTGAGCTGACCAAATGCATAGTTGCCGCATCTTGTGCGGGTAGTTGGGCACTGCATTGTGTGGGGTTGGATAGTTGCCGACTTGTGTCTGATTACTCGGTGCGCAAAAGTTTCTGAAAAACGTAGTCATTTTCCGAAGGCACTACTAATCTGCTAGTGTAGGTGTAATTTTTTTGCGGAGTGACTTATCCCAGCCTTCTACGGCCAGCACTGCAGTAATTGGTTTCTCGAGATGTAAAGTTGTGGATAGCATCTTGTTCGTTGAATTCCATGTAACCGGCATGTCGCACATCAAGTCTCGGTACTTGATTAGCGGTTAAAGTGTGGCACACATGCGCTTAAGCTCCTCTCTTGGAACCTCACGTAGCTTAAGGATGATGGCTAAACTACGAATCTTGTAAAATGCTGAGCGCCCAGATGTGGGGTGTGCTATATTAAGATTCAATGATAAAGTGTTGGGTAAATAACACTAATTAAGCCTCGTAGATCTAGGTGTGCACTAGTGTGGCTTTGGAGAGTGACTTCTATAACATCTAACAGAACTGACTCATGCTCCCAGTTCTCCGTTACAAAGCGGCAGGTTAATGCAGCATAGTCAAGCTTGTTATCTACAGACCATGTTGTGAGAGCTATACGTCCTCTACTGGCAATATGAGCTTGAATCTCTGCTTGTATGCGCTTTTCTCGCTCCTCATGCAGCTCTTCAAGATAGCGGCCTAGCTGTCTTCCGAGACATCAGCTTGGAGTGTGGTGAATAGTGGTATATTAGCGCTTGAGACTCTGGCTGATCAACCATGGAGAATGACAGGTTGTTCTTGATTATTTAGTCTACTAGCAAGCGCTTGCCTTGTTCGTCTTTGTTCTGCGTGTATTGGACACGATCGAAATGCGGTATCCGAGCTGAGCCGGTTTTGTGGAATTCGCTGGTTTCTACTTCAGGACGAGGTGTTTGACGGGGAAATTTGCGGCAAGGGCCTCTGTAGTTCTGGGTTCCATGAAAGCCTCGGTCAATCTCTTTATATGGCACAATACAGCATGGCTGGGTGCACCGAGTCTGCATTTTCAAAGGCTTCCCTTCAACGTGCCTTGGGTATAAAGGGTTTGGTTCTTTAAATATGAATGTATTGCTCTTTTGTAGCAGTGGTGTCTTAACTGGGTTCCGCAGTGGTAGAGGAAGAAGAGGTTCTGATGATGTCGAGACCGGACGTCCACTTTTTGGCGGTCCACTTTTTGGCGATGGTTGTCTAGAAGATGTTGGTGGAGGTGATAAAGAAGGTGGCGCGTTATGATAAGTCTAGAGTGTCAATCTTTTCACCGTTTACTCAACCATACATCGAATTCCAATGACCTATAACAACCCCTGCATTGACCACAATCACCTGTTTTAAGCTGAAATCAAATTGAAGTCAAGCATTCATGCTGTGTGAGGAGGTTGAAAAAGTAGCGCCAAGAAGTTGACTAAAATCTGGTGGGTTGTGGTGAAGGTAATTGAAGAGGGGTACAAGCTGATTACCGATAAGGGCGGAATTTACTGGACGAGTGCCAACAGAGATCACTTCAACAAGCGCGATGACGTGACTTGCCAAGGCTTTTATGGGAGTCATGTGATGTGAAATCTTTATTCAGCAACCACGGAACTTCTTTTTTATCATCACTTCAAGATCACGAAAGCTGTGGCTATGCCATCAGCACGCTCTGTTTTAAAGGAGCTGGAAGTTTCGCTTCAGTTCCTCCGCAACTTCGTAAGATTACTGTTCAGCAACCTACACTTCTGGGTTCGACTCCCCAGACAACCTCACAACCAAGCGACACTTCAGAATCTCCTAATCCTCACCACACACTCATTCAGTCAGCTCGAAAAGTCAGGATGAGCCTCGACATCATCTCAGACGCAAGGTTTGGGTGCAAATCCTTGTCATTATGCTATTTTTATCTATGTCTTTTCCCTATCCTCCATTTTCCCGCTACCACTGTCGTTTTTTGATGGTTTTTATCGTTTTACACCTGTTTTGTTCTTTTGCCTGTTTTCTGATACCGTTTTATCCTTCGTTTTGTACTCCGTTTCCACCATGTTCCCACAATGGCTTTCTAGACCAGTGCTCTAGACATATCTCTTGGATGTTCTCTCTTAGCTGGTGCGGCGCCTACCTCAGCAACAGTTTGGCGCTTGCCGAAGTTGTTATCGTTATCATTGTCGTTGTCGTTGTCGTTATCGTTATCGTTGTCATTGTC